>Ga0255779_1000116_pt1 | contig 93389 bp, 80 predicted proteins | sample 011ome_21_FD_179977 | JGI IMG/M metagenome (GOLD analysis project Ga0255779, IMG submission 179977) | Coastal salt marsh microbial communities from the Groves Creek Marsh, Skidaway Island, Georgia - 011508AT metaG (version 2) | ecosystem: Environmental > Aquatic > Marine > Intertidal zone > Salt... | reverse complement strand
TCGTATGTCTGATCAAAGGTTGCTGTCTCACCGGCTGCGCAGGCGAATTGCGCCTCTGGCAGGTTTCGTTTCGCGGCGTTGACTTGCTCCTCGACTAGATCGATGCCGGCAAGCGTACGATTTGGTAGATGTTGAAGTAGCTCGCCTGAACCGCAGCCGATTTCAAGCACACTGCTGCCCTCGGGGATTAGAAAGCGATAGTAGTTTCCCAAAATGCGGCGATAGGCTTTGCTCCATGCACTTGTCGGGCGTAGCTCGGTATAGTGCAATTTGAGGCGGCTCCATGTGAGCTCGAGGATTTTTGAAGTCGTGGGCATGGTCTATCTGTTAGATCATGAAGTCTCGCGCAGGTCGATTGTGATTTTTCGCTAAGACGGATAAGAGGCTGTATCGCCAGTTTAAAGATGGGGTTGCGTGGAAGTCAGGTGGGCTTAATTATATAAACATCATGTCTGTGGTATCACCTATTGTTACAATAACTTTAAATCCTGCGATCGATCAGACGGTTTTTGTCGATCAGTTGGTTCTGGGTTCGGTGCATCGAGTGAGACAGTCGCGCCGACAAGCGGGCGGTAAAGGAGTGAATGTGGCGACGATGTTGGCACTCGGTGGTGCGGAAGTGGTAGCTTCGGGTTTTTTAGGAGATGCCAATGCCACGATCTTTGAGCAACACTTCAGTAAATATGGTGTGTGCGATGCATTTATTCGTGTCCAAGGCGAAACACGAACGGGTATCAAGCTCGTGGATGCGGGGATAAATGAAACGACTGATTTAAATATGGTCGGAGCTGCGCCGACTGTCGAGCAGTGCGCGGCGCTTCGAAGCCAGCTACTAGACTTGGCTGAGCCAGGGCGCTGGTTTTTGATTGCGGGGAGTCTGCCTGACGGAATTGAGCCTCGATTTGTGGCCGAATTAATCGAGGCCTTGCGTGCAACTGGGGCAAAGATAGCAGTCGATAGTAGTGGCGCCGCACTGAAGGCGGCGGTGGCGGCGGGAGTCGATTTGATCAAGCCGAATGAACATGAATTGGCGGAGTTGCTGGGCGTGGAGCTAAAAGATTTTGATGCAATTGTAGCCGCGACGCGGCGACTGAGCAAAGAGCGCATGCCGAATTTAATCGTCTCGATGGGTAGTCAAGGCGCGTTGTTTCAGACGGCTGATGCCGAGCTGTTGGTGCGTGCACCGAAGCTAAATGTGGTCAGTACGGTGGGTGCTGGGGATGCGCTGCTAGCGGGCTACTTACACGGTCAGCAATTGGGTGAATCACTTGAAAACTGTGCGCGCCGTGCGACGGTGTATGCATGGAGTCGGCTGGAGTCGCTCGTGCCGATGTTGCCGCAGGGCGATGAGCTGAGCGAAAGGCTCGAGCAAGTGCAGGTAGAATGGCTGATTCAGTAAGCGGGCAGGCTAACTGCAGTGCGAAGTTGGCTAATATTAGCCGTCCTACTCTTGCATACTAGCGATCCAGTAGCTTTAGGAACTCCTCGTTGCTCTTGGTCTGGGTGAAACGGTCGATCATGATCTCGGCGACGTCTTCAATCTTTTGCCCTGCGAGCGCACGACGCAGAAATTGAGCCCCTTCGAGATATTTACCAGACAAGATCAACTCTTCCTTACGCGTGCCTGATGCATTCAGGTTAATCGCAGGCCAGAGGCGAAGCTCGGCTGCTTTACGATCGAGCACCATTTCCATGTTACCAGTGCCTTTAAATTCTTGGAAAATTAGGTCGTCCATTTTACTGCCAGTCTGCACCAGTGCAGTGGCGATGATGGTGAGGCTACCGCCTTCTTCACAATTACGTGCCGCGGAGAAAAATTGACGTGGCTTTTCCAGTGCACGACTGTCGAGGCCACCAGTCATAGTACGGCCTCCTTTGCCGGATGCGGCATTGTAGGCGCGAGCTAGGCGAGTGATGGAGTCGAGTAATAGCACCACGTCTTTGCCTGATTCAACCAGATGCTTGGCACGCTCGATCGCGATCTCGGCGAGGCGCGTGTGATTTGTGATCTCTTCGTCGTTGGAGGAAGCATAGATCTCGGCATCGACGCTGCGTTTAAAGTCGGTGACTTCTTCGGGGCGCTCGTCGACAAGGAGCACGATGACGTGACATTCGGGATGATTCTCTAATACACCGTGAGCAATGTCGTGTAAAATAGTGGTCTTACCCGTACGTGGAGGCGCGACGATGAGTCCGCGTGTGCCTTTACCAATCGGGCAAAAAAGATCCATAATACGCGTGGTAATACGACCGTCCTTGGCTTCGAGCTTAAGTTGTTCGTCAGGGGCGATGGAGACCATCTGCTGGAATGAGTATCGACCTTTACGTTCTTCCATTGTCGCGCCGTCGACTGTGTCGATGAAGCTGACCTTCGGATTGGGGAATCGCTCGTTGCTGATGGCCTGGCCTTCGATGAAGTGGCCTTGTTTGAGCCGAAAGCGTTTGATCAGTTCGCGTGTAACAAATGGATCGGTCGGACGAGTTTTACCATTACGGGCAGGATCGAGGAGTTGGCCAGTCTTATTCGAGAGTATTTCCAGAATACCTGATACGGCGATTTGATTGTCCTTCGGGGCTTCCTTGGGTGTTGCTTCGTTACTCATGATAGAGTGCCACGTATGGCGATAGTGTGTCTTTGAAAAAGTGGCATGCGTGCGCACGTTGCTTTGCGGGGATCGACGATAAAATAAACAATTCGAAGATCAGTGGGAATATCGAGTTTCAGCTGTTTGGTGGACACCAGGTCCGCTCCAGTGTGAGCTCTCGGCTGCACTTGCTGTCTAAACGATATATAAGGATTTGAAGGACAAGTTCGCGACTGTCAATGCCTTATGCGGCAATGGTGCGCGGGCTAATTACTAATGAATAATAGCTAATGGTAACCGCTTTGCGGAGTTATGGAAAGACGCCGCGCATTTCGTAAACTTTGTCGATATGCTCGATCGCTGATGCGTAGGAGGCGATGCGCATGTTACAGTTTAGGCGTTCGGACATCTTTAAGACACGCTCCGCTGACTGGGTCATTATTTTCTGGAGACGTTGATCGACCAGTTCTTCATCCCAGGTCTCGGATTGGCGGTTTTGTTTCCATTCAAAATAACTAACAGTCACGCCGCCAGCGTTGCACAGGATGGCGGGCAGCACTTCGACACCTTTTTCGAGCAGGTAGCGCTCGGCGTTGGGCGTGGTAGGGGCGTTGGCACCTTCCACCAGTACTTTACATTGCATGCGCTTAGCATGTTTGAGGTCGACCATCTGCTCCAGTGCGGCGGGGATGAACAGGTCGACGGGAGTGGAATAGAAGGTTTCGTTGCTGACGGCTGTGGCATCGGCAAATCCGTGTACGCCGCCATTGGCTTTAACGTATAGCGCGAGCGCTTCGGCGTCGATACCGCTTTCGTTTAGAATCGCGCCAGTATGGTCCATGACTGCTTTGAGCGTTGTGCCACGTTTTTGTAGTAACCGAGCGGTCCATAAGCCGACATTGCCGAAGCCGATCAGGCTGCAGGAGACTTTATCGAGCTCGATGTCCATCCCAGGGAGCAAAGCGTCGAGAATGTAGACGAGGCCTTGGCCAGTGGCTTTTTCGCGGCCAGCCGAGCCGCCGAATTCGAGGGGCTTACCAGTGACAACACCGCGGGCAGTGATCTTGCTTGAGGACTCAGCAAAGTTGATATAGGTGTCGGCCATCCATGCCATGACTTGAGAGTTAGTACCGACGTCGGGCGCGGGAATGTCGTAGTCGGGGCCGATATTGTCGCCCAGCGCGGAGGTAAGACGACGGGTGACGCGCATCAGTTCGTCCTTGCTGACGGTTCGTGGGTCGATACGGAGCGCGCCTTTGGCACCGCCGAAAGGGAGGCGGGCGAGTGCGCATTTCATGGTCATGAGTAGGGCGAGGGTTTTGACTTCGTCGAGTTTAACCTCGGGGTGGTAGCGAATTCCGCCTTTATAGGGGCCGAGCACATTGTTGTGCTGCACACGGTAGCCTTTGAATAGTTGCCAAGAGCCGTCATCCATTTCGACTGGGCAGTGGATCATGATTTCGTTCTTTGGCTGGGTCAGGATAAGTTTGAGCCGGTGGGGCACGTCCAGTGCATTAGCCGCCTCTAACACAGAGCCAATGGTTTGAAAGTAGAGATTGTGCTCGTCGTAAATTTCTTCGAGTTCGTGGAAAATTTCACGGGCTGATTGGCAGGCAGGGGTATCGCAAGGTTCCATTGGAAGCATGGTAGCTAGTTGGGGATTGCTTACAAGTCTGCGTAATGGATATCTGTGGCATTGATTGTTATTCTAAATTGCCTTATTAATGACATAGATGTATTAATCTGGCTAGGTGGACTTGAAGTTACGATTAAGTCAAATTGTAGCTTGCATGAGCAAGGGGGGAAATTAGGGTCTCAGCCTTTTGAGGATGCCTACTCGCGGACCTCACAATTAGTATGCAAAATACAACCATAGCTTATGATAGTAAGGTCGAGGGTGAAGTTATTGTCACTCAGGCAGATGCTGTAATTAACTGGATCCGCAAACACTCGGTTTGGCCAATGCCAATGGGCCTTGCTTGTTGTGCGATTGAATTGATGGCCGCAGGCGGCGCGCGATTCGATATTTCCCGATTCGGAATGGAAGTGATGCGTTTCTCGCCTCGTCAGGCTGATTGCATGATCGTTGCGGGCACGGTGACTTACAAAATGGCTGAAGTCGTGCGTCGTATTTACGATCAGATGGCTGAGCCGAAATGGGTGGTTGCGATGGGTGCTTGTGCAAGCACGGGCGGAATGTACCGTTCCTATGCGACGTTGCAAGGAGTAGACCAGATTATCCCAGTAGATGTTTATATTAGTGGTTGTCCTCCGCGTCCAGAGGCACTGCTCGATGCGATGATTAAACTGCAGGACAAGATTGGCGCTGAGCATTCGGTGAAGAACTTGTTCCCTGCAAAGGCTGATTCGAAAGACGTAGCCGAAGTTACGAATAAAAGTTAAGCTATGACTACCAGTGATTTGGCTCTTCTCAAGGAGCGCTTCGAAACCCTCACAGAACGCGAGTCTTCCGACCACGTTGCAATAAACTGCGCATCGGCACAGTTGATCGACCTGTGCACGGTATTACGCGACGATTTTGGCTACGATATGTTGGTTGATGTAACTGCGGTCGATTGGGATGCGCAGAGCCCGCGCTTTACCGGGATCTATCACTTCCTCTCGACGACCAAGCACGAGTATTTGCGTGTGGCAGTGGATTGCACGGATGACATTAATCCGGCACTGCCGTCGCTGACGGGTTTGTATGCTGCGGCAAACTGGCACGAACGTGAAACATACGATTTGATGGGTATTCGCTACCAAGGGCACCCAGATTTGACACGTATTTTGATGTGGGATGCTTATCCATATCACCCACTGCGTAAAGATTTTCCACTGGCTGGAATCGAAGTGCCACTGCCAGCGGACGATGTCGCTGAGATTACAGGAATGTCCGTAAAGCCTGCGCCAATGGTCGGTGGACCGTTCGTTTCTTCAGCGGATGGCCCCATGAGCCAGACTGAGCCACGAGCTCGTGATGAGAGCTGGAATGAGAAAAAGATAAAACCCTGCGGTAAATAAGAGAATTTTTTAATGGCCACTAGCAAAGAAATTTCAATCGGAGATGCCGGTGCACGTGCAAGCGAGCTGCAAGGCGAGACGATGATGCTCAACGTCGGGCCGTCACACCCGACCACCCATGGCGTGCTGCGCCTGAAAATGGAGCTCGACGGCGACGTCGTTAAGAAGTGCGAGCCTGTGCTGGGTTACCTGCATCGCGGCGATGAGAAGATCGCCGAGAGCATGACTTACAACCAGTTTATTCCATATACGGACCGCTTGGACTATATTGCGCCGCTTTCGAACAATGTCGCATATGCGCTGGCTGTTGAGAAACTGGCAAACTTAGAAGTGCCAGAACGCTGCCAAGCAATTCGTTTACTTTGCTGCGAGTTGGCACGTATCTCTTCACACTTATTGGGAGTTGGCGTGTACGGAATGGATGCAGGTGCATGGACGGTATTTATGTATACCTTCGCCGAACGTGAAAAACTTTACACGCTGTTCGAGGAATTGACTGGCGCACGCTTTACTACCAGCTACACGCGTATCGGCGGCGTTGCCCGCGACATTCCTGATGGCTGGTTGGGCCGAGTACTTGAATTCTCTAAAGGCGTGCTGCCAGTACTCGATCAAGTTGATAAGCTGCTGACTCGTAACCGTATTTTTATGGATCGCACCGTGGGTATCGGCACTATTTCGAAAGCAGACGCGCTTGCTTACGGTCTGACTGGTCCTAATCTCCGCGCTTGTGGCGTGGATCTTGATTTACGCAAGGATAAGCCATACTTGGGCTACGAGAACTACGATTTTGAAGTGCCGATTGGTACCAACGGAGATTGTTACGATCGCTATTTGATGCGTGCGGAGGAGATTCGCCAAAGTGTGGGAATCATTCGTCAGTGTATTGATAGATTCCCAGAAGGCTCCTACTATGCAGAAGACGCGAAGAAAATCTTTGCTCCGCAGAAGGCTAAAGTGCTCACCAGCATGGAGGAACTGATTCAGAATTTCATGATCGTGACCGAAGGACCGCAGATTCCAGCAGGCGAAGTGTATTTCGAAGCTGAAAACCCGAAAGGTGCTCTTGGCTTTTACATTCACTCAAAGGGTGGCGGCGTGCCATATCGCCTGAAAATCCGCGGTCCATCATTTTGTAATCTTAGTATCCTCGATAAACTCATTCCAGGCCACTTTCTGACCGATATTACTGTGATCCTCGGTTCGCTCGACTTCGTGATGGGAGAGTGTGACAGATAGAATTGAAAAAATAAAATCAGGAGTTACGAATGTTGAACGTTTAACTACCAGCGCCTGAATTATCCCCCTTTTTTAACGATGAATTTAAAATCCAAAACAATCGAAAAGATTGATAAGTTGGTGCCGCGCTATCCAACGATGAAGAGCGCTGCGCTGCCGCTCTGTCACATGGTGCAAGAGGATCAGGGCTACCTTTCAAACGAAGCAGTAGAGTGGATCGCAGACCGCTTAGATCTACAGCCAATCAACATTCTTGAGCTAGTCACTTTTTATCCGATGCTTCGCACAGAGCCGACTGGTAAGTATCACGTGCGCGTTTGCCGCACACTACCTTGCGCGTTAGCTGGTGCGTATCAGACCTGTGAACGCCTAGAAAAAGAGTTCAACTGTAAGGTCGGTCACACTAGCGTAGATGGTTCTGTGACACTTAATTTTGTCGAGTGCCATGCGGATTGCGGTAAAGGCCCAGTCGTGATGGTGGGCGAAGACGAATACACCGATATCGATCCAGATAAGGCATCCGAGCTCGCGGCTAAAATCAAAAATGGCGAAATCTAGTCGCTTCTTCTATTCTTAATTTTTTAATTGCTAATTGCTTCGCCATTTCCGGCAGACCTCCATCCGAATCACATGTCAACACCACAAGAACATAGGCTTATTTTTAAGCATATCGACGAACCAGGCTACACCAACGACATCGACTGCTACCTAAAGCACGGTGGCTACGAGCAATTAAAGAAGGCAGTCACCATGAAGCCCGAAGATATTTGCGCGGATGTGCTGACATCTGGCGTGCGTGGTCGTGGTGGCGCAGGTTTTCCCGCAGGCATGAAGTGGAAGTTCCTCGACCGCAAGTCTGGCAAGCCGATCTACCTTGTTTGCAATGCGGATGAATCCGAGCCAGGCACTTTCAAAGACCGCCAAATCATCCACCAAGACCCGCATCAGCTGATCGAAGGCATGATGTGCTCCGCTTTCGCGATTCAGGCAAAGCTCGCCTTTATCTATATTCGCGGTGAGTTTTTCCAAGGCTACAAGATTCTCGAACGTGCGATCGAAGAGGCCCGCGAAAAGAATTTACTAGGTGATAATATTCTAGGCACCGGTTACTCGTGTGACATCATCGTGCATCGTGGTGCCGGCGCTTACATCTGTGGTGAAGAAACTGGCCTGATTGAATCGATCGAAGGCAATCGTGCGAATCCTCGTATTAAGCCTCCGTATTTCCCCGCAGCCCTCGGTCTCTACCAGTGCCCAACCATCGTCAACAACGTGGAAACACTGTGCGATGTGAAGCACATCATCGAACTCGGTGGTCAAGGCTTCTCTGAAATCGGCACTCCAGGCAATACTGGCACACGTATTTGGTGTGTCTCTGGCCACGTGCAAAAGCCTGGCTACTACGAGTTTCCGTGTTCCGCAATCACTCTGGGAGAGTTGATCTATGACATTTGCGGTGGACTCAAGCCTGGACGAAAGCTTAAGGCGGTCATTCCTGGTGGTTCTTCGGCGAAGGTCTTGCGCGCGGATGAACGCTTTACGGGTAAGCTTAAGGATGGCACCGAGTTTGATTGGGGCATCGAAGATATTCCTATGGATTTTGATAGCCTTGGTTTAGTCGGTTCGATGTCTGGTTCTGGTGGTGTGATCGTGATGGATGACTCGACCGACATGGTTGAGGCACTTGCAAATATTAACTATTTCTACGCGCATGAAAGTTGCGGCCAGTGTACACCATGTCGCGAAGGGGTGCCGTGGATGCGTAAGGTCACACAACGCATGGTCGATGGTGAAGCACGCGAAGAAGATGCGCAGTTGCTTAAGGATATTGCTGACCAAATTGCTGGCCGCACAATTTGTGCGTTTGGTGAAGCGGCTTCTTGGCCGGTTCAGAGTTTTATCGCGAAATTTAATGACGAGTTCGTGGAGAAAGCTCGGACCCAAGCGGCTCTTCGTAAAGAAGGTAAATCCACAGCTGAGAAAACTACTTTGATTTAAGACCATGGAAATTCAAAGCATAGTCGAAAACATCACCATCAATATTGATGGGCAGGACATTGATGTGCCTAAGGGCATCAACATCATCGAAGCGGTGAAGCTTGCTGGTAAAGGCAAGGAAGTGCCGCATTACTGCTATCACCCAAAACTATCGATCGCGGGTAATTGCCGCATGTGTATGGTTGAAATGGGCATGCCGATGCGTGACCGCGGAACTGGCGAGGCCGTTCTCGATGAGAATGGCGTGCAAAAAATCGGTTGGATGCCAAAGCCGACAATTGCTTGTGCGACCAACGCATCGCCTGGTATGCACATCCGCACGAATTCTGAAATGGTTAAAGAGTCCCGCAATGGCGTGACTGAATTTTTGTTGATCAATCACCCCCTAGATTGCCCGATTTGCGACCAAGCTGGGGAGTGCCGCTTGCAGGAGTTTTCTGCTGAACACGGCCGAGGTTATAGCCGTTTCATCGAGCAAAAGAATGTAAAACCGAAGCGCACTAAGCTTGGTTCGCGAGTCACTCTTGATGATGAGCGCTGTATTCTCTGCTCTCGTTGTGTACGTTTCTCTAAAGAAATCGCAGGCGAAGACGTGCTCGGTTTTGTTGATCGTGGCACTTACTCAACGCTGACTTGCTACCCAGGCAAAGGGTTGGAGCACAACTATTCGCTCAATACAGTTGATATTTGCCCAGTGGGTGCGCTCACCAGCACGGACTTTCGGTTTAAGATGCGTGTTTGGTTTCTTAAGCGTACCAACAGTATTTGCACAGAGAGTAGTATTGGTGCGAATACAGAAATTTGGAGTCGCGAAGGTAAAATTTACCGCATTACTCCACGCCGCAATGATGCGGTGAATGATACATGGATGACCGACTCAGGTCGTGAACTTTTCAAAGCATCCGAGTCGGATGATCGCCTTACCCATTACACTATCGAAGGTGTGCACCAGACTATCGCTGAAACTGCGCAGGCCGCTGCGGAGCTTTTGAAGGCTGGTGATGTGGCATTAATTGGTTCCGCCAGTAGTTCGGTCGAGGAACAGTTCTTCTACCGTATGATGGCAGATCGTTGCGGTGCATCCGTCTCGTTGGTGAATCATATTGGATCTGGTGATGGCATTCTCTTGTCCGAAGAACGTACTCCAAATCTTCGAGGTGCGCTGCTTAATGGCTTGATCACAAAACTCCCAGAGGCGGAATTGTCTTTGCTGGCAGGTGAGATCAACTCAGGTGCGATCAATACACTTGTGGTCGTGAACGAAGACGTCACGAAGCTCGGCATTTCTTCTGATCTACTCGCTAAGGTGAAGCTCGTTTACTTTGGTACACATGCAAATGCAGTGAGCCAGGTGGCAAATGTCGTTTGTCCATCTTTGATGGTCTACGAGAAGGATGGTTCGTTTGTAAATCAAAGCTTTCGCTTGCAGAAATTTAAGGCTGCGGTGCCTGGGCCACGTGGTATTCAATCCGACATTACCGTGTTGGAAAAAATCGTGGCAGCGTTAGGCGATGAAAAGCCAAGCGCATTAACAATCGACGTCGCATGGCAGCGGATCGCTGAGCAGGTGAGCGCTTTTGCGGGGCTCAGTTGGCGTGGTATTTCCGACGAGGGCGTCGCGCTTGATCCGGCACCGTTCATTGATTTACCGTTTGTTGAAACCAAGAATTTAAAGTTCGATCCAGTCGCGTTTAAGGAGGCGCAAATCGCGGCCACTCAAGCTTAAAGCAAATTTCCGGATATGGAATTCATAACCAATACACTGCCGTTTACATTACCGATTGTTTTCTCAGTCGCGATGATCTCGGTCTTCATGGGGCTGTGCAGTTACTCCGTTCTCGCGGAGCGCAAGGTTTCCAGTTGGATTCAAGGCCGCACTGGCCCGAATCGTACACGTCTGCCGTTGCTCGGGCATATTCCGATTCTCGGTAACATCCTGACGCGCTTGGGTATTTTCCAGCCCGTCGCAGACGGCTTGAAATTCCTGTTTAAGGAAGAAATTACTCCGGGTCACGTGAAGAAGGGCTATTACTATTTGGCTCCGATTTTGGCCTTGGCGCCAGCACTCACCACAATGGTGGTGTTACCGTTTGGTCGCTATGTTGATCCATCCGGAGTCGTGCAACCTCTGGTACTAGCGAATATCGACGTTGGTATGCTTTTCATCTTAGGTGTCTCTTCACTGGGTGTGTACGGCATTGTCCTCGCTGGTTGGTCCTCCAATAGTAAGTATCCGTTTCTTGGTGCGATCCGAGCATCTGCACAAATGGTCTCTTATGAACTGGCTTTGGGGCTTTCGATTCTTCCAGTATTCATGTGGGCTTCTGCGCCAGGCACAGATTACGGTCTGTCACTCTTCGGTGTGGTTGAGGCACAATCAGGACTTTGGTTGGTCATTTGGCAGCCACTGTCTGCATTAATCTTTCTCGTCTCCGTCTTTGCGGAAACCAATCGTCTTCCATTCGATATGGCGGAGTCGGAAACTGACCTCGTCGGTGGTTTTCATACCGAGTACGGTTGCTTCAAATTCGGGCTGTTCTTCGTGGCCGAGTATGCGCACGTCATCATGGGCTCGGCATTGTTCGTATTGCTGTTCCTCGGGGGCTGGAATTTTCTACCAGGAATGGCAGATCCTTGGGGCGCCAGTCAGTTCGGCGCAGTGCTTTCGGTGCTGTGGTTTATGGCCAAGGTCTTCTTTATGATCTTCTTCTTCATTTGGGTACGTTGGACACTACCTCGCTTCCGCTATGACCAAGTGATGGCACTCGGCTGGAAGATTTTGCTCCCACTCGCGATCGGTAATTTGATTCTCAATACACTGTTCATCGCGATCTACGACACACTTTAAAACGCAACTAGTATGGCTAAGACAAAAGTTTTAGAGCGTAAACCGCTCACTTTCGCGGAAAAAACATTTATTCCGCAAATCGTTACTGGCTTGAAAACGACTCTGGCAGCGATGTTTGATAAGACGATCACTCTGGAGTATCCAGAGCAGCGTCCCGTCATCCCTGAAAATTATCGTGGCGTGCCCACACTAGTGAAGGACCCGAATGGTCGTGAAAAGTGTGTCTCTTGCCAGTTGTGTGAATTCGTTTGCCCGCCGAAGGCGATCAAGATCATCCCTAGTGAGATCGATGCCGAAGCCGAGCCAGATCGTGCACACGTTGAAAAAGCGCCGAAAGAATTCGAGATCAATATGCTTCGCTGCATTTATTGTGGCCTTTGCCAAGAAGTGTGCCCCGAAGAGGCTATTTTCCTAAAAGATATTTTTTCAATGTCCGGTTACACCCGCGAAGAGATGATTAATAAGAAGGACAAACTCTACGAACTAGGTGGCACCCTACCGGATCAACACCACAAGTGGGACAAGAAAAAAGCCGCTGAAGAAGTGGGTAATACTCATTAAATAAATTAATAATCAGGAATGACGAAAGACTGACGCTGCGCAGATCCATTAAAAAAATCTTACGTCTTAATTCCCAATTCTAAATTCTAAATTCTTAATTCTCACACAATGTTAGACATACTGTTTTACGTCTTTTCAGCGATCACGCTGATTGCGGCCGTGCTGATGGTCCTTACACCGAATGCGGTGAATGGAGCCATGTGCATGATCGTCGCTTTTATCGGTACTGCGGCGCTCTTTGTTCTGTTGGAAGCCTATTTCCTCGCGGTCATTCAAGTGGTGGTCTACGCGGGGGCAGTCATGGTGCTATTCCTCTTTATTATCATGCTTCTCGATGTGGATAAAGGCGAGGGTGGTGCTACCGAATATAAGGATAAGCTGACCATTGGCGCATCTGCGATTGGCTTTTTGCTGCTTGTCATGCTGGTTTTTTCTGCCTTCTCCGGCGCTCATCTTCCTGAGCCTGGCCTGACAGCGGTTACCGAAAATCCTGAGGTGTTTAATGGTGGTGTGCCATTTACCACATCCTCCAAGTCTTTTGGCTACAGCCTGTTTACTAAATACATGCTGCCATTCCAAGTGGCAGGCTTCCTTCTTCTTGCCGCTATGATCGGCGTGATCGTTGTGTCGAAAAAACACGACGTCGCGGAAGAGTAGTCATTATTTATAATTTCATTAGCTATTTAACATGACTGTCGGACTTAATGCTTTTCTTATCGTAGCCGGACTGCTCTTTGCAGTGGGGCTACTCGGGGTGACCCTGCGTCAGAACACGCTCGTCATTTACATGTCGCTTGAGCTCATGCTCAATGCCGTGAATTTGGCATTCGTCGCATTCTCTCGCTACAACGGGACAATGGACGGTAACCTCTTCGTCTTCTTTATCATCACCGTGGCGGCTGCCGAAGTCGCACTTGGGCTGGCCATTATCGTCGCACTGTTCCGACGTCGTCAGTCTGTAATGGTGGACAAATTGAACGCCCTGAGCCATTAGTATCATGACCGCTGCTCAAATACTTCTCGCCGCTCTTCTCACGCCATTGCTCTCGGCAGTGCTGATTGCCTGTTTCCTGCGCCGCCGCGGAACACTGGCTTCCTACCTCTCTGTCGCTGCTGCTGCCGGTATCTGTGCTTTCAGTTACTTGGCGATCCAAGCGACTAATGGCAGCACCATTCGTGCTGCGATCGAGTGGTTGAGCTTTGGTAATTTCACAGTGTCGATGGGCTTCCTGTTTGACGGGGTTTCGGCTACGATGCTGACGATGGTCGCCTTTGTTGGTTTGCTGATCCACGTGTTCAGTCTTGGATACATGGCGGACGACAAGGCGAAGGGCCGCTTTTTCGGTGGTCTGTCGATTTTCATGTTTTCTATGCTGGGGATCATCCTCGCGGACAACTTGATCATGATCTTCGTGTTCTGGGAGTTGGTCGGCTTTAGTTCTTACATGCTGATCGGTCACTACCTCGATACAGACGAGGCCGCCGCGGCTTCGAAGAAGGCATTCATCGTCAATCGTATCGGCGACCTCGGTTTTCTTATTGGTATCGTCTATGCTTATTGGCACTTCGGCACCACCAACCTCGAAGCAATGGGCGCGGCAGTGAACGCCGATTCTAGCCTAATTAGCTGGGCGATTGCTGCATTGCTCATGTGTGGCTTCATTGGAAAGTCTGCGCAGTTTCCGTTGCACGTCTGGTTGCCAGATGCGATGGCAGGGCCAACTCCAGTTTCGGCTCTGATTCACGCGGCGACAATGGTCGCGGCGGGTGTTTACTTCCTGATCCGTATCGCCTTCCTCTTCCCCGAATCGGTGCTTGGCGGCATTGCTATTCTCGGCACGTCGGTTGCCGTGTATGCAGGTTTCTGTGCGTATGGTCAGAATGACATTAAGAAGATTCTGGCATACTCAACGCTCTCGCAACTCGGTTATATGTCGGCTGCGTTCGGCCTCGGCTATCCAGGGATCGCGTTGTTCCACCTGATCACGCATGCTTTCTTTAAAGCGCTGTTGTTCCTCGGCGCGGGTTCGATCATTCACGGCTGCCACCACGAGCAGGATATCTTGAAGATGGGCGGTATCTTGAAGAAGATGCCGATCACTTCGATTACTTTCTTCATTGGAGTGTTGGCTCTCTGTGGTGTGTATGGTTTTGCTGGTTTCTATTCGAAAGACGCGATTTTGGTCGCAGGTGGACTCGATAGCACTGCGATTTTTGCATTGTTAACGCTCGGTGCCTTCTTGACCGCGGGTTACATGGGTCGCTTGGTTTGGATCGTGTTCTTCGGCGAGCCTAAGTCCGATGCTGCTGCGCATGCGCATGAGAGCGGTTTCAGCATGGTGTTGCCATTGATCATCTTGGCAGTGCTCTCGGTTGTCGGTGGTTGGATCGGAGTTTGGCCCGAAGCAACTGGTGAGATCATTCGCGATAATTTAGAACACCTGCATCACGCCGAAGGGCACGACGAGATGCACAGTAAGGTCATGATTCTCGGCTCGGCTGCATGGATCGTTGGTCTGCTCGGGTCGCTATTCTTTTACGGTGTCGGTAAAAACGGGGATGCGCTGCAGAACCGATCGAAGCCTGTTTACGAATTCCTCAAAGCCCGTCTGTGGTTCGACGAAATCTACGGCTTCTACGTTGCGAAGATTCAGCAGCGAGTCGCGGTGCTTCTTAGCTTCCTCGATGTATTCCTGATCAAAGGACTCTTCGTCCGTGGCAGTGCCGGCTTGGTTGGTCTGGTGGGTGCATGCTCACGCTCACTGCATGTCGGTAATATTCACGGCTATGTTTATTGGTTCCTTGCCGGAATCCTCCTCCTTTGGGCGCTCGCTTCCGGCGTGGCTCTATAAAAATAGGTGAACGATTCAATTTAGATAGATATGACACCCGTCGATACATCATCACTTTGCCTTCTGGCAGCCATACTGACACCGCTGTCTGCGGGGTTATTCTTGCTGTTTGGAGCCCGTTTTAGCCAGTCAAGCATTCGTGCAGTTAGCGTGATCGGCTTCGCCACACCGCTAGTTATTGCGCTGGCGCTGTATAGCCAATTCGAGCCGTCGCTTGTCGGTGGCTATAATTTCGAGCTGCGTCTTGCCACTGGTCTGGAAGCAGTTGGCATTTACCTGCACCTCGGCTTGAATGGTATCTCGATGCCGCTGTTCATGTTGGCCGGTGTTGTTGGCTTTGCGGCTGGTATGTATGCGATGTTCTCCAAAGCAGAGCGTCCGCATCTGTATCTTGCGCTGTTGTTATTTATGCTCGGCGGTTTGATGGGCACTTTTGCTTCGGTTGATATTTTCTTCTTCTACTTCTTCCACGAGTTCGCCCTTATCCCGACCTTTATTATGATTGGTGTGTGGGGCGGTGCTGGTAAGCGTGGTGCAGCGATTGAGATGACGATCTACCTGACGCTTGGTGCGTTGTTGTCGTTGATCGGGCTGATTGCGCTGTATGTGCAGAGTGGGGCGGATTCGTTCTCATTGATCACATTGCGTGAGTATTTGGCGGCGCAACCAATTGCTGACACTGTGCAAAACAACATCTTCGCACTGTTACTGTTCGGCTTTGGTATTTTGGTATCACTCTTTCCATTTCACAGTTGGGCACCTAAGGGCTATGCGACTGCGCCAACGGGTGCGGCAATGCTTCACGCGGGTGTGCTCAAGAAATTTGGCCTGTATGGTCTGTTGCAGATCGCAGCACCATTGCTGCCAGCAGGTGCAGCCCATTGGTTCCCTTGGATCGTTTGGCTCGCACTGGGTAACATCATTATCATCGGTCTGATCACAATGGCTCAGAAGGATCTGAAGATGATGCTCGGTTATAGTTCGGTCATGCACATGGGCTATGCTTTTCTCGGGATCGCAACGTTTTCGGTCGTCGGTGTCGGTGGTGCGTTGTTGATGATGATCGCACACGGCCTCTCGGTTGCACTGTTGTTCATGCTTTCGACTTGTATTTACCACCGTAGCCAGACTTTCGAAATTTCATCGATGGGTGGTCTCGCGAACAAGGCGCCAGTCTTGGCGGCCTTCTTCGTGGCGGGCACGATGGCGAGCATCGGTCTGCCGGGCTTTGGTAATTTCTGGGGTGAGTTCACTATCTTTGCTGCGCTTGCCGAAACTGAGATGACGAGGTGGATCGTCGCACCAGCCGCGCTCGGTATTATTATTTCTGCGATCTACGGACTACGTGCCGTGGCCAATATTTTCTTTGGCAAGCCAACTGAGGTATTTGCCGATCGTTTAAACAGCGATGAGATTGTGGACCTTAAACTCTATGAGCGTGTGCCAGCACTGGTCTTGATCATTGCACTGATCGTTGTCGGTATTTACCCACGTCTGCTATCCGATGACGCGAATAGCGAGCTATCTCAGATTTCAAGTTATTCAAATAAAAGCACTTTGCCAGTCATTGAAGTCAATGCGGCGCTTCCTCAAACAGTCGAAGCACATAAGGAGGTTACACACTAATGAACGAGCTTCTCGCCGAATTCCTGCGTAGTTTCACTGCGACAAATGACTGGGCTGCAATTGCGCCTGAAATCATGTTGGCGGTACTCGCCCTTGGCCTACTTGGGGCTGAGATGGTGTTACCACGATCCAAACAGGGCCTTATTCCGCGTCTTGCGATTTGTGGACAAGTCCTGGTCTTGGTTGTCACACTGGGTTGCTCGGCTTATTATACCGTGCAGGGACAGACCTTTTTCAGTGGCATGATCGCACAAACAGATGTGACGCAAATCATGCGAGCCTTCTTCTTGATAAGTTCGATTCTCGTCTGCTACCTCGGGAAGATCTACTTATCGAAGCAAAAACTGCCACGCACTGAGTTCTTCCACTTGGTGATTATCATTGCAGCAGCGATGATGCTGCTGGTGCAGAGTGCCAATTTTGTGATGCTATTTGTGGCACTCGAAGCCGTGACGATCGCATTTTATGTATTGGTTGCTTATTGCCGTACTAGTTCGCTGTCGCTCGAAGCGGGCTTGAAATATTTGATCCTTGGTGCGCTGAGTTCATCTATTTTGTTGTTCGGTATTGTGCTACTTTACGGAGTTGCGGGTAATCCGGAACTGAGCTTCTCGAGTGCTGACTCGCTTAATTTCGAAGCGTTAAAGACTTTTATCGCGATACATCAGGATAATGTATTGGTGCGCATCGGAGCCATTATGGTCGTCGCCGGTATTTGCTTTAAGATAGGTGCCGTGCCGTTTCAAATTTGGGTGCCTGACGTCTATCAAGGTGCTCCCACTCCTGTCACTGCGTATCTCGCGATCGCATCCAAAGCAGCTGGCTTTATTGTATTACTGCAATTGTTGACGGGGCCGTTTATTGGCTTGGCTTCGTTCATGATTCCGGTGCTGTCGTTTATCGCGGCAGCCACCATCCTGTTTGGTAATTTCGCGGCAGTGCGTCAGCGCAATGTCAAACGCCTGATGGGGCTTTCGGGAGTCGCACATGCCGGTTACCTCCTCGTTGGCGTGGTGGCAGCGCTCAGCATTCCAGAAGCAAAGTATGCGGTGATCTTTTATCTCGCGACTTATCTGCTAGCGTCGTTTGCCGTGTTTGCGGTGATGTCGCATATGGCTGGCGCAGATGATGCGAACCAAGAGCTTGAAGATTATGAAAACCTTGCGCGCAAGCGTCCGTTCCTGAGTGCTGTGCTCGCCGTTGGCTTAGGTTCATTGGCTGGTATTCCACCATTAGGTGGCTTCATTGGTAAGCTGTTCATCTTTATCGCAGCTTACAAAGCCGGCCTTTACGGCCTATTGGCAATTTCCGTGCTCGGTGTAGTGATCTCAATCTACTACTACTTTGGGTGGGTGCGCACAGTGTATTTCTCCGATTCGAAGGATGGCGCACCCGGAACTGCTGGTTCGCTCTGCAACTGCGATCGCGTCGTTCTAGGTGCGCTCGTTGTTGCGACGGTGTTGATTGGTATCTTTCCTAGTGTGTTGCCGATCATCCGGTAAGCGCCTTCGGCGAGTGAGACAGTGCTGCACACAGAGTGACGCCTTCGGCTGCTGAAGATGAGAAGTGCTAGTGAGTGACAGGAGCGTTCCCCCCCCAACTATAATGCGAGGGTCGCGCAAGCGCGTCACTCGCAAAGATTACGGGGTAAACCCGCTTAGAACGACGCCTTAAGCGCTTGATCTAGATCGGCGAGCAAGTCGGCGATGGCTTCGATGCCGACGGAGAGGCGCACGAAATCGGCGGTAACACCAGTGGATTGTTGCTGTTCTTCAGTGAGCTGTTGGTGCGTGGTGCTGGCGGGATGGATTGCGAGTGACTTGGCATCGCCGATGTTAGCTAAGTGGCTGAAGAGCTCGAGGCCGTCGATGAATTTGCGTCCTGCTTCGAGGCCGCCTTTGAGGCCGAAGCCAACGAGTCCGCCGAAGCAGTCGTTATCGAAATATTTCTCAGCGGCGGTGTGGTGTGCGCTTCCGCTTAGCCCTGGGTAGTTGACCCAACTCACGGCTTCGTGGCTTTCTAGGAATTGGGCGACCTTGAGTGCATTGGAGCAGTGGCGCTCCATGCGCAGATGCAGCGTTTCGAGGCCCTGAATGTGCAGGAATGAGTTGAACGGGGAGGTGCAGTTGCCTGTGTCGCGTAGCCACTGTAGACGCATCTTCATGATGTAAGCGATGTTGGCTCCGCCAGCTGGCTCGAAGGATTTGAACACATCCCAATGCACGAGGCCGTGGTAACTCGCGTCGGGCTCGGTGAACTCTGCGAAGCGCCCGCTACCCCAATCGAAATTGCCACCGTCGACGACGATGCCGCCGATGCTGGTGCCGTGGCCTCCGATGTACTTAGTGAGGCTGTGGACGACGATATTCGCGCCGTGCTCAAGTGGACGACAGATCATCGGCGAGGCGACGGTGTTATCAATGATGAGTGGGATCATTGCTGCGCGGGCGACAGCAGAGACTTCTTCGAATGGAAAGATGTTGAGCTTTGGATTGCCGACGGTGTCGCCGTAGATGGCTTTGGTTTTTTCGTCAATCAATGGCTCGAAGCTGGAGGGATCTTCGGCGTCGGCGAAGCGCACTTCGATGCCGAGCTTCGGCAGAGTGTATTTGAACAGTGTATAGGTGCCGCCGTAGAGTTGCGCGGACGAGACGATGTTATCCCCGGTGCCGGCGATATTGAGAATCGCGCTGGTGATGGCTGCCTGACCACTGGCATGAGCTAGGCCTGCAACGCCACCTTCGAGAGCGGCGACACGTTTCTCAAGCACGTCAGTAGTGGGGTTCATGATGCGGGTATAGATGTAGCCGAGTTCTTCGAGGCCGAAGAGTTTGGCGGCATGTTCTGTATCCCGAAACATGTAGCTGGTGGTCTGATAAATAGGGACGGCGCGTGAGCCTGTCTCTGCGTCAGGCGTGTGGCCTGCGTGGAGGGTGAGGGTGCCGAGGGCGGGTGCTTTCTTATCTGTCATAGCTTGGGAGGAGTTGAAAGTTTGAGTGGAATGTGGGGGGAGAACAGAGGTTTGCGGCATGCCTTGCGAAGCTCAGAGAGCGTAGCGGTGAGATGCATCGTAATTATTGAGTGTTCGTTTTGCGGTCTCTTGTTTTAGTCGCGTCCCAAGAGAGGCCGACCTTGTCCAGAAAGCGTGCGGCTTCCTCGAGGAATTCGTTGTCGGGTCGCGTTTCGCGCAGGATGCGTTTGTATTCACGCAGTGCGTTACTGCGCTGCCCTTCGGCAACAAAGGTACGTGCGAGTTGCTTGCGCCTCTCGACAAGATCTGGACGTTTTTCGAGGACATCTTGGAGTATGTGGATCAGTTGGCTATTAGTGAATAGCGAGTCTCCTGAACGATTGGAAAGGTCGATCCGATCGACAAGCGCGGCTTTCGGCTCCCATGCATCTGGCCAGCGTTGTGACATGCCAGTCCACATCTTGGTGGGGTCCGAGATCGAATAAGCAAATGCAGCACTGAGGGTGATTTCAACCAGGAGCAACAATGAGCATCCCATGATCCAGAACTCTTTGCCAGCGATGCCCATACTATAGATGATACGTCCGAGCACGGTAATGATTAAGGCAACAATCATTGGTAGGGCGACGTATAGGTGATGATCTTCGTGCGCGAGGGCTCCGTTTATAAAATGGCCGTTCTGATTGATGCCATGTACAATGAGCGCGAGGTAGCTGCAGAGCCCCAGCAGGATCGTACGGCTCCAGTCCTTTCTAATATTATAAGCGGTGAAGATTAAAAACGGAACGAACAGCAGGAAGGGCAGCAGGTTTATTCCAGCACCGAATTCGTATTTGGCGTCTGTGTCAAATCGATGAAATAGGGCGTTGTTTATGGGTAAGAGGGCCTGCTGGGTAAAGTGAGTCATGTTCTGCCCTGCGTGATTGAGCCGTTCTATGTTACTGACTGGATCATCTCCTTCTATCGGGGCGCTTCCGGCGTTGACCCACACACCTAAAAAGAGGCATAAGCAGAGCAGTGGTAGTACCCGGTTAAAGGATTCTATGTGTATCGATCGTTCTTGATGGAGGATGACCAGAGCGAGAATGACTGGAATTGCAAATGCGGCTGGGTGTACTAAGCAGGCGCTGGTAGTGAGCACAATCGTGGCAATGTAGTCGCGCGCGTTGCGATTGCGATTGCCGACGTAAAGCGCACTTAATATAAAAATCAACGCGATAATCTCCGTGCGGTAACCAGCCCAGAAGAGCGTCTGGATAGTGGCTGGGTGAAGCGCAAAAATCAGGGTAGCTGAAAACGCAGCAGGTAATTTAAGCATTTCTAGATTTTTGAGGAGCAGTATAGCCGCGAACAGGTGCAGTAAAATATTGATGCCTCGGTGAACTGTTGCGGTGGGCAGTGGGATGGCTTGTTCGAGAAAGTAACTGCTGATGGCAATCGGATTGTTTTGGCGAATGCTATCGAGCGTCCATGCTTGTTGCCAGCTGTCCATCGTTTGAAAGGCGCTGCGTTCGATGGAATCGAAGTCGGACCAAAGCACGTCGGATATCAGCAGTGGGCTGAATACCAAGCTGACTAATACAATGAGCGCAAAATAGGCACGCAGGCTGGAGCGTGACGGGGCGACAGCGGTGCTTCGCTTACGTCGCTTATTGGGCGTAGCCTGCCTTGATTTAGAAGAGGGGGTGACTCTATTCATCGCGTGCGGTGTGCGCGCTTCTGGGTTGTGAGACTGTGACATTATTTGAGCGTGGTCTGAATGGGGTAGCTGTTTAGCGATTTGCCTCGGCGGCTTAGAGCTAGGGTTAATGCTTCCAGATCAATCTGAGCGCCAGCAACTATGTTATTACGAGCAAACCAGTCGCGGTTGGTCTCGACTGCGATGAGCACTTGTTGATTGCGTGAAGGGACGCCATTTTCATCGTAAGGGTAGAGAGCATGTACCTCGAGCAAACGTCCGCGGGCATCAAAATAGCCGAGATCTAGAGGAATGCGGGTGTTACGCATCCAGAAGGAGCGTGGCTCAGGCTGTTTGAATAGAAACAGCATGCCGTGATCAGTGGGCATCGAGTCGCGGTGCATCAGGCCTTTGTTTTGCTCGCTTTGAGTCAGTGCGAGTTGCAACTGTAGAGGCGTGCCGTCGATTGAAATAGGGAAATATGTGTCGCTGGATTCCGGCGCGCTCATTGGCTCTTGCGCGGCACAGGCAATGAGTAGCAGGGGAACGGCGAGTGTAAATAGTAAGCGGTAGAGCGGTTTCATAGAGACTCGATTATTAAGTCGAAGCGTGACAGATCAGTTCGAATAAAGCAGAGTTATAACGCAACCATTGGTAATGAAAAGTAAATCCTCAGTTATCCGCATTCTCTTTGCTGCTTCGGAGCAATCTGCCGATGTTTTCTACTTGACCAAGGTCTTTGTTCCAGACCCGTTCTTGTGCTTTATCGTCGGGGGGCGCTCGACCGCGGTGGTCAATCGCTTAGAGTATAGCCGAGTCCGTGCACAATCGAATTGTGATGAAGTGCTGCTGTTGGAGACGGTTCAGGGGCAGGTGGCGAAGGTCCTGCGGATGGAACCTTTGGAGGTAGGTCCTGCGGAGATGATGCGCTATTTCGCAAAGTTGAACAAGGCGTGTGTAGTGGAGGTGCCTGAAGATTTTCCATCAGTGTATTATGCCAAGTTGTTAGCAGCGGGCATGCAGGTAAGAGTCGGTGCAGACCCGTTCTTTCCAGCACGTGAGTTGAAAAGCGATACTGAGGCTAAGGCATTGCGTCAGGGCAATGCCGCGAGTGCGGCGGGTATTCGCACCGCGGAGAGAGTGTTACGGGCATCGAAGATTGTCGGGAAGTACCTCAAATACGAAGGGCGCACGCTCACTTCCGAGTGGCTGCGCATGATGATTGACCAGACTTGCCTGTCGAAGGGCGCAGTGGCGCACAATACGATTGTGGCTGGCGGCAAGCAGGGCTGTGATCCTCACGAAGGCGGGCACGGGCCGCTTAAGTCGAACGAACTAATTATCGTCGATGTGTTTCCGCGTGTGCAAAAGACTGGCTACCATGGCGATATGACCCGCACCTTTTTAAAAGGCCGCGCGAATGATGCACAGCGAGCTCTGGTCGGCGCAGTGCGTGATGCGCAACTCGCGGCCTTGGCAAAAGTGAAGGCTGGCATCAGCGGTGCGACGGTGCACGCCGCCGCCGTAAAGCTATTTGAGGATCGCGGATATTTAACTGAGCGACGCGGCGAAGGCTTTGTTGGATTCATACATTCGACTGGGCATGGCCTCGGATTAGAGCTGCATGAAGCACCGCGTGTTTCACCGACTGCTGGCCGTTTACGTCAGGGCCAAGTGATTACGATTGAACCTGGATTATATTATCCGGAGGTCGGTGGTTGTCGGGTCGAAGATGTCGTGCGTGTGACGAAGGAGGACAGTGAAATGCTGTCTTCGATGCATTATAACTGGGAACTGCGCTGATCTTTCGCAGTAATCAAGGTGTAGCAATTCGAGGTTAATTTTTGGTGGTCTAAACAACCAAGAGCCGCTAATATATTAGCGGTTTCTGCCGTTTATTTGTTTCTCGATCGAGTGATTAATGAACGGGTGTGTCTCTGCTACTGTCGGACGTTTTATTCGAGGCCTAATGCTATTTAGCAGTGAGGAATTCGCACTCCTATCGGCTATACTCAGTTAGTGTCGTCTTCGATTAGATCTCCGCTCAACTCGTCAAGTTTCGGCAGAAACTTTTTGAATGCATCTTTGTTGGCGGCTTTCATGTAGGCCTCCTCCGGTGAGATATTACCGGCTTCCAGTTGTATCGCAATTGAGGAATCCATTAGCAGCATGCCTTGCGCACGGCTACTTTCGATAATGCCACGTATCTCACTGGTTTTTCCGATACGGATGGTATTAGGGAGGGCATCGTGCTGGAGGAGGATTTCGTGCACGGCGACACGCCCAGATGGTATCTTCTTACAGAGTAATTGAGAGACGATCGAGGTTAGGCAGCCTGCGAGTAGCACACGAATCTGCGCCTGTTCATCTGCAGGAAAAGCATCGATGATGCGGTCGATTGTCTTGGGAGCGTTATTGGTGTGTAGTGTACCGAACACCAGCATGCCCATCGAAGCGCAACCCAGAGCGAGCTTAATCGTCTCTAATTCGCGCATTTCACCGACGAGGACGATGTCTGGATCGGCGCGCATCGCTCCGCGCAGTGCATTGGAGAAAGAGTGACTATGTTCTCCAACTTCGCGGTGGACGATAACGCTCTTCTTTTTTAGGTGCACAAACTCGATGGGATCTTCGACGGTAATGATGTGCTTCTGAAAGTTCTCGTTAATGTAGTCTATCATTGCCGCGAGCGTCGTGGACTTACCACTGCCAGTTGGGCCAGTGACTAATACGAGACCTTCCTTATACTGACACACGTCTTTGAGGACTTCGGGCAGTTTGAGGGTATCGAAGGAGAGAATTTCAGCGGGGATTTGCCGAAAGACAGCTGCTTGCCCCCAGTGATTGTAGAAAAAACTACCGCGGAATCGGGCAAGTCCAGAGATCTCGTAGGCGAGATCCAGATCATGGTTTAATAGGTAATCTTCCCAGCGCTCGGGTGGTGTGACGCTTTGCAGTAGTTCCGACATTTTATCAGCGGTAATAATTTCGTCGCTGAGGGCGGAGATACGCCCCGAGGCGCGAATTTTTGGAACGGATCCGACCGATAAGTGTAGATCGGAGCCATCATTCTCTAGCATCTGCTGCAGGTAGGTTTCGAGTGAGGCCATGATATCAAATGCGTGTCTGGTGGTGGCTATTTATTACTCGGTATCGTTGGCGGGTGTCGCTACTGCTTGATTCGAGCGGTGGTCGCGTATTTGCTGATGTAGCATACGGTTGCTGATATTTTCCAGTGCGATTTCGTCATTGACGATTCCATTCTGCCAGAGCTCTAAAACGGAGTAATCCATTTGAACCATGCCCGAACTGCGCCCAGTTTCCATTACATTGCCCAGCGCCTGGATTTTACCATCGCGAATCAAAGTCGCAACTGCCATATTTTGCAGGAGTAGCTCGCTTGCCAGAGTGAGGCCGCCTGCTTTATTAGGCAACAGTCGCTGGCAGATTATCCCACGCAGACTCTCAGCGACCATCGATCTGATCTGTGTCTGCTGCGCTGGTGGGAACACATCGAGTAGACGGTTGAGCGTCGTCGATGCATCGCTGGTGTGCATTGTTGCGATCACTAAGTGTCCAGTTTCAGAGGCGCTGATAGCCATCTCGATGGTTTCTAAGTCACGCATCTCGCCGATAACAATGATGTCAGGGTCTTGGCGTAGCGCGCCTTTAAGTGCGCGCTTATATGACTTTGTATGTGAGCCAACGCCGCGCTGTGTTATTTGACAGAGCTTGGACAGTTGAATGACTTCGATTGGTTCTTCAACCGTGATAATATGATCCCCACGAGTCTGATTTAATATCTCGATTAAGGCGGCTAGGGTGGTGGTCTTGCCAGAGCCGACAGGACCAGTGACGAGAATCAAACCGTTATGAAATGCTAGTAGCTCTTTGAGTCGATCGGCGTTAGAGAAGCCCAGTTCTTCGAGGCTGGGTGTTTTTGCGGGCACGATACGGTAGGTGCCTGCAATGCCCTCTTTGTGCTGCATTAGGTTCACGCGGAAGCGCTGGCCTGAACTAAAAGGAAGTGCGAAGTCGAGATCTTTCTCGTCGTTGAAGCGAGTGGCTTGTTCGTCGGACAGGATAGATAGATTCAATGCGCGCGCGACTTTTGCAGATACGATGCCTGTAGATTTGTAAGCGACCGCACGGTTTTGGCGCACAAAGATACGACTATCTGCGCAGATGTGGAGGTCGCTGGCTCCCTCGTGTGCGGCGATGAGCAGGAGTGCGATGAGTGCTTGTTTCGCTTCATTGTCATTAATGTCCTCAAGGCGCGAGGGTTCAAGCCATGTCGGATAGACCTCGTCTACATCAATCACGTTTTCGATTGTCCGTTCTGTGGTTTGTGATTGAAGGTCGGGGTCTTGCGCTGGCGATGTTGGCAGCGGTGCTTTAATCGATGGGCGTGCAGCGCTCTCTATTGGCGGAGTCCGAGGCGAGTCTTTTTTCTTCGAGGGCAGCTTAATTTTTGGCCGTTCCTTGGCAGATGCATCGGCTGGTTCTGAATCACTCAGTTTAAAAGGATTAGTGCTGGAGATTTTGCCTTCGCTCGTCATTTCCTCCGCCTGATGGAGGAGTGCTTGTATTTGCTCGAATTCACCCTCGCGGCCTTCTTCTAGAATAGTTTGAGCAAAGTCCAATAGCTCCGAATCGGACTTCAGCGTGTGGCTTAGTCTCTGGCAGTCTTGCGTGCTCAGGATACCCTGCTTAATACAGAGATTGGCGAAGAGTTGGATTTCATTAGTCACAGTCAGGGTGGTCAAGGCAACCGCTCAAATAGAGATGGATGAAATCCAGTGCTTCGCGAGCGAATTTTAATCCGCGGGTGACTTTTTTGTATCAATTCAGGTTGATTGTATAATTTCGTCGTCCGACGAATTATTGATTCCAAGGGCATTTTGCTAATGCTATTGCCATGCCGCAGGTATCAGTTAAGCCCGCAAAGGCCAGTCCTGCGCCGACGAAGCCTGGCACTAGCAAAAAGGCTGAGTGGAGAAATACCCCAGCGAGCGTGCCGCATAACACCAGCAGTCCCGCTGCGATGCGAACCTGTCGCTCAATTGAAATGGCTCCCTTGCCATAATTAATGTCGAGACCATGCTCAATTGCCGCTGCAGTGCCGCCTTCCACGACAAATACATTCTTATGGCCTGCGCTGATTAGCTTTCCTGCTGCCACAGCAGCGCGTTTGCCCCTTTGGCATAGCAGATAGACTGGATTTTCCGTACCATGCGTCTCACAAAATGAAGCGGCATCAAGCTGATCCAGAGGCTGGAGCTGTGCCCCATTGACATGGGCTGCGTTGAACTCGCCAGGTGTACGCACGTCGATGACCGTGCTCTGATTGATAAAGAGTTGTGGTAGTTCGCTAGGTGAGATGGTTTTTTTGTTCATTAACATCCACGCTATTTACACTTAAACAGAATTCAAGACTTGGCGCACTATCAGTAGCCGTTTTAATCCCGTACTTCACTTTCTATTCAAAGTTAACTTATTTCACTTATGCAAAGAACCGCACTTCTCTCTGTCAGCGATAAATCCGGCCTCGTGCCGTTCGCTAAAGCACTCGTCGAGCAGTACGGCTACCGTTTGCTCTCCACCGGAGGCACTGCCAAGCTCCTTGAAACAGAGGGTATCCCCGTCACTGAAGTTAGCGATTATACTGGTTTCCCTGAAATGATGGAAGGCCGCGTCAAGACGTTGCACCCGAAAATCCACGGTGGTCTTCTCGCTCGTCGCGACAAGGCAGACCACATGGCGGCAGCTGCCGAGCACGGTATCGACATGATCGATCTCGTCGTGGTCAACCTGTACCCGTTCGAAGCAACCGTTGCTAAGCCAGACGTTACCTTCGAACTTGCGATTGAGAATATCGATATCGGTGGCCCATCGATGCTGCGCTCAGCGGCGAAAAATCACGCATCGGTCTCTGTTGTTGTCGATGCGGCCGACTACGACCGCGTACTAGCTGCGATGGGCGACGATGCTGCGCTCACCACCTTGCGTCGTGAACTTGCTCTGAAGGTATTTCAGCGCACATCGGCTTATGACGGTGCGATTGCTAAATACCTCAAAGGCCAGGTTAACGAGCCAAATCTTGGTGATATTTCTGGCATCCCGCCCGAATTGGAAATCCAGCTTCCTCAAGTGAAGAGCCTTCGCTACGGCGAAAACCCGCATCAGAAGGCGGCTCTTTATGGCAGCTTCTATGATTGTTTCGAGCAATTGCAAGGTAAGGAGCTGAGCTTCAATAATATCATCGATATTACTGCGGCGACTTACTTGATCGGCGAATTTCAAAAGCCGACCGTTGCGATCCTCAAGCATACCAATCCTTGCGGTGTCGCGAGCGCGGATACCTTGGTCGAAGCATGGGAGCAGGCATTTGTCACTGACCAACAAGCACCGTTCGGTGGTATCATCGTGGTCAATCAGAGCATGGATGCCGACCTCGCGGCGATCATCGCCAAGATTTTCTGCGAGGTAATCATTGCTCCAGACTTTACATCAGCTGCCCGTGAAATCTTTGGTAAGAAGAAGAATCTGCGCCTGATGACAGTGAAGGGTACATTGCCGGCGGATTCGTTGCAAGAGATGCGTTCTGTTGTTGGCGGCGTGTTGATTCAAGATCGTGATACGATGCCAGATCGTCCAAGCGACTGGAAAATCGTTTCCAAGCGCCAACCCACTGCTGAAGAAATGCGCGCCATGATCTTCGGTTGGAATGTGGTGAAGCACGTGAAGTCCAACGCGATCGTCTATGCAGGTTGCGAACGCACCCTCGGAGTGGGCGCGGGGCAAATGTCCCGCGTTGATAGCTCTAAGATCGCAGTCTGGAAAGCCGGCGAAGCAGGTCTATCACTCGACGGTTCAGTCGTCGCGTCCGATGCCTTCTTCCCATTTGCTGACGGCCTCATCGCCGCCGCTAAAGCAGGAGCGAAAGCGGCGATCCAACCTGGTGGCTCCGTGCGCGATGACGAAGTGATCGCCGCCGCCGACGAGCGCGACATGGTCATGGTCTTTACTGGCAAGCGCCACTTCAAGCACTAGGCTCGACATATTATTTTATAAACCAAAAGGCCGAGCAGCAATGCTCGGCTTTTTAAAAGTGAACTTGGATTGATTAATCATGCCTGAGTGATCAATATTTGTATTTATGAAAAATCAGCTCAACCCGATCGCGCTTCTCTGTGGAGCTTTACTGATGATTGCTGGTTGCACTACGGTGCCGCAGACGGGGCGCTCAGCGTTACATTTGGTGCCTTCGAGTCAGTTGGCTTCGATGTCGGCCACCCAGTTTGGGCAACTCAAGCAGGAGACGCCGATTTCTCGCGACCCGACTTACAATGCGATGGTGCGCCGCGTGGGGGACCGGATCGCCTATGTGGCGGGGCCAGATATGCCCAATGCGCAGTGGGAGTTTGTGGTGTTTGAGGACGATGAACAGGTCAATGCTTTTGCGATGTCGGGCGGCAAGGTAGCGGTCTACACGGGTATTTTTAAAGTAGTCAAGACGGATGCAGATCTGGCCATCGTGATGGGCCATGAGGTCGCGCACGTGGCCGCGGGGCATGCGAACGAGCGCGTCTCTCAGCAATTGCTGGCAGCAGGTGGGGCGTTGGCGTTACAGTTTGGCACCTCTGAGCTTGATAGCGATCAGCGCGCCTTGTTGATGGCGGCGTACGGTGCGGGTGCCTCGTTCGGCGTGATGCTGCCATTTAGCCGCTTCCACGAGAGTGAGGCCGACGAGATTGGTCTGATCTACGCCGCTAAGGCTGGCTACGACCCACGCACTGCGATTCCTTTTTGGGAGCGCATGGCTGCACAGCGCAATGGTGCCCCGCCAGAGTTCTTGTCCACGCACCCTGCTAGCTCGACGCGTATTCGTAAGCTCAATGAGCTCATGCCGAAAGCGATGCAGGTGTATCAGAATCGTTAGCCGCACTATGCGCGGAGTGAGCACTTCGCTAGTGACGCCTTTAGCGAATAAACGTGAGGAGTGGTAGTGAGGTATATGCGCTGGCGGCATTTGATAGATCAATCAGTCGCTGATCAACGTTGACTCGATTCGGCATGTTTATTGAGTGCGTGGCTAGCTTTAGACTGTAGTTATTTCTTCAACTGCGACAAATCCACCTCATTTTCTTATTATGTCACAAGTTCGCGTTCGTTTCGCTCCTAGTCCAACTGGATTTTTCCACATCGGTAGTGCCCGCACTGCATTATTCAATTGGCTGTATGCACGCCATACGGGAGGTACCTTTGTGCTGCGTATCGAGGATACGGATAAGGAACGCAATACGGATGAGTCGCTGCAGGTGTTGCTCGATGGGATGCGCTGGATGGGTATGGACTGGGACGAAGGCCCAGAGGTAGGCGGCGCGTATGGCCCATACTTTCAGAGCCAGCGCCAGCCGATTTACGACGAATATTTGAAAAAATTGCAGGATGCAGGTCGCACTTATCAGAAAGATGGCGCAGTTTGGTTCAAACTCGAAGGCGAGCGCTACACCGAATATGACGATTTCAAAAAGAAAGAAATCAACAAGGTCAAAGCTGCTCCAGTCGTGATCGACGATGCCGTGCGTGGTCGGGTCGAGCGTGCAGAGGAGATGGATTTCGTGATCGTGCGTAAGGATGGCAATCCGGTCTTTCACCTGGTGAACGTGGTCGATGACATCGCGATGGGGATTACTCACGTGATTCGCGGTGAAGACCATTTGTCCAACACCAGCAAGCACGTGGAGTTATTTAAAGCGTTTGGTGTCGAACCACCTGTTTTTGCCCACATCCCGTTGATTTTGAAAGAAGTCGGCTCAGGCAAGATGAGTAAGCGCGATAAGGGCGCATTGATCGAGGAGTATGAGCGCCGCGGCTTCCTCGCTAATGCCGTGCGTAACTACATCTCGCTACTCGGTTGGAATCCAAAGGATGAACGTGAGAAGATGGATATCGCTGAGATCGTGGAGCTGTTTGACTTCTCAGGAATCAATAAGGGCAACTCGCGATTTGATGAGAAAAAGCTCTCTGCGCTCAACACGGAGTATTTACGCGAATTGAATATTGAGAGCTACGCATTCTTGGCGCGGCCGATCCTACACACTGCCGGCGTGATTAGCGAAGAGGAGGATGAAGATTATATCCAGTCGGTACTGACACTGTGCCAGAGCAAAGCACGCTCATTGGATGAGTTGCCAGATTTCTGCCGCTATTTCTTTAATGATAACTATGCACTCGATGAAAAAACTGGCAATAAGATCGCCAAAAAGGGTGACCCTAAGGAGTTACTCGCTGAAATAGTGCCGGTACTTGACGCCGTCGATTTTGAGGCCGACGCCTTGCAGGCTGCGCTAGAGGCACATGCCGAATCTAAGGATGTCAAAGTCTTTGCTTATTTCCCATCCTTACGTTACGCATTGAGCGGCAAGGGCGGTGGTCCAGATTTGATCCCGATGCTGGTGGTGCTTGGTAAGCAGCGCGTGCTCGCGCGCTTGCAGGCTTTTGTTGGTTAATTCTTGTTTGCCAAGAGTAATTATTCGGCAAATTTTAAATCCTACTCTTTTTCACGCTTATGTCAGACGCCACAGAGACTCCGACCGATTTCATCCGCCAAATGGTGGCTGCCGATGTGGCAGCTGGTAAACATGATGGACGAGTGCAAACACGCTTCCCACCCGAGCCGAATGGTTATTTGCAAATTGGCCACGCCAAAGCGATTTGCCTGAATTTTAGTATCGCCGAAGAATTTGGTGGGCAGTGCAACCTGCGTTTCGACGATACCAATCCTGAGAAGGAGAGCGATGAGTTCGTCCAAGCTATTCAGGAAGACATTGCGTGGTTGGGCTTTAAATGGGCGAAGATCTGTTTCGCCAGTGATTATTTTGAGCTACTGTTTGAGTGGGCGCTTAAGCTGATCGAGCAGGGCCATGCGTATGTCGAGGAGCTTTCGTTTGACGAGATGCGTGACTACCGTGGCTCGATTAACCAGCCAGGCCGCCCGAGTCCTTTCCGGGAGCGTCCGATCGCAGAGAGTGTGGATCTCTTTAAACGCATGCGTGCGGGCGAGTTTGCCGATGGCGAAAAGGTGCTGCGCGCCAAGATTGACATGACGCATCCGAATATGAATATGCGCGACCCAGTGATGTATCGTATTAAACGTATGCATCATCACCGTTTGGGCGACAAATGGTGCATCTATCCGAGCTACGATTTTACTCACGGCCAATGTGATTCGCTTGAAAAAATCACGCATTCGCTGTGCTCCTTGGAGTTCCAAGACCACCGGCCGCTTTATGATTGGTTCATTGAAAAGCTCGGTATTTTCCCGTCTAAACAGACCGAGTTCTCGCGCTTAAACATGACCTACACGGTGGTGAGTAAGCGCAAGTTACGTGAGTTAGTTGAGGGCAACTTCGTCGATGGCTGGGATGATCCGCGCATGCCGACACTCTCTGGGATGCGGCGCCGTGGTTATCCAGCGGCGGCGATTCGTAAATTTTGTGAGACCGTCGGCATTACCAAAGTCAATTCGACCAGTGATATAGCACTGCTCGAACATGCGGTACGTGCCGAGCTTAACAGTAGCTCGATCCGCCGCATGGCGGTATTCAATCCGCTCGAAATTGAGATTACCAACTGGCCGCAAGGTAAAGTGGTTGAAGTCGATGGGGTGAATAATCCTGAGGACGAGTCGGCTGGCACCCGTAAGATCCCATTTTCAGGACACCTGTTCATTGAGCAAGATGACTTCAAGGAAGAGGCGAATCGCAAATTTTTCCGCCTGAAGAAAGGCGGTGAAGTACGTTTACGTTATGGTTACATCATTAAGTGCGACGACATTGAGAAGGCCGCCGATGGTTCGATTAGCAAACTGTTCTGCACGGTCGATCACGACACGCTGAATAAGCAACCTGAAGACCGTAAAGTGAAGGGCGTGATTCATTGGGTGAGCGCCGATCACGCAGTGAAAACGCCGATTCGCTTGTTCGACCGCTTATTCACCGAAGAGCATCCGGAAGCCGATAAGGAGATTTCATTCACGACATATGTGAACCCTGAGTCATCAACCGAAGTGACTGCGCTCTGTGAGCCGAGCTTGATGGAGATGATTGCGGGCGAGCAATGCCAGTTCGAGCGCATTGGTTATTTCTGTGTGGATAGCAAGTTATCGAAGCCAGGTGCGCCAGTGTTTAACCGTACGGTGGCCCTGCGTGATTCATGGGCGAAGGCGAAGCAGTAGTCGCGATTCCTGGCAGTCATTGTGATTTGTTCGGCCGCTCAATTTATCGCCAGCATACTGGTTCCGAGTTGTTTGTAGAGAAGGAAGGTTGACAAGGGCAGAGCTGTTGCCGTCAATCGGCGGTTGATGAGCGAAGAAAAGCCAGTTATCCTTACATGTGCCCAACCGACTGGAGTACTGACTCTTGGCAACTATCTAGGAGCCGTTAAAAATTGGGCGACTTTGCTCGACGCTAACACCTGTTATTTTGGTGTGGTTGATATGCATGCAATCACGGTTAAATATAAGCCGGCTGAGTTGCGCCAGAATACCTTATCCTGCGTGGCGCAATACATCGCTTGTGGCCTCGATCCAGAGCGCTCGAATATTTTTATTCAGTCGCATATCATTGGGCATACTGAGTTGGCATGGCTGTTGAGCTGTATTACGCCGCTTGGTGACTTACAGCGCATGACGCAGTTCAAGGAAAAAGCGGCGAAGCTCGGCTTTACAGTGTCAGAGGAGGAGACTGCGATTGCTAACCAAGGAGCGCGTCAAGGCGCGTCGCTGAATGCAGGCCTGTTAATGTATCCGGTGCTAATGGCGGCCGACATTTTGCTTTATAATGCGGATTCAGTGCCGGTCGGTAACGACCAAAAGCAGCACTTGGAGCTTTGCCGTGATTTAGCGCAGCGCTTTAACCACAGCTATTCGGAGACGTTCACGATTCCGAAACCTTTTATTCCGAAGACGGGCGCACGCATCATGTCGCTGCAAGATCCAGAGCGCAAGATGTCGAAAAGTGATGATAATCAAAATGCGACCCTCTACATTTTGGATAAGCCAGAAGTACTACGTAAGAAGATTATGAGTTCGGTGACGGATTCAGGTCATGAAATAGTGGCCCGTGATGATAAGCCAGGAGTAACGAATCTGCTGCAAATTCATTCTGCGATTAGTGGTCGTTCGACTGCCGATCTCGAAGCGTCTTTCATCGGTAAAGGCTACGGCGTACTGAAGCAGGAGGTGGCCGATGTGGTGGTCGCAGCATTGGAACCGGTGCAAGCCCGTTATAACGAGCTAATTCAGGATAAAAGCTATTTGGAGTCAGTATTGAAGGCAGGAGCTGGCATGGCGCAGAAGCGCGCTTACAAAACACTGGGCAAAGTCTATCGTAAGTCAGGTTTTGTGGAGCGTCCGCGATAAGTATTTGTCACTAAATAGTTGTCGGTTCATTTCTGATGCGGATTTCCTAATCCTACAGTGTTTCAACCGATGCTGTTTTCTTCTGGTAATGATGAACTTGAAAAATTCATTTGAGCGTATTATCAAGCAGAAAAGAAGGTTGATCGCGGGGTAGAGTCGCTTTAATCTAACATTCAATTTATTCACGCGGACAGCATGCAACCGGACGACGAAGCCCCTCTCACTCTTTCGAAATGGCCCTTTTATTTGGGGGATGCGCTACTTGTGGTGACCGCGCTAGCAATTGCCATTCTAGGCAAATGGCAGCTCACGGATATGCAGGTCATTTCCTGTGTGGTTGCGGTGACCTTGGGAGCCGTGATTTTCGTGCTACCCTATGTGGTCGAGTATTCGATGCGAGTCCGCGAAGAGCGAGACGACCGGACATCGGAGCTTCGTCTGTTACAGGGGTATTGGCCGAAAGCCGAGGCCGCGTTGTTGCAATGCCATGAACGGCTCAATGAATTGGAGTCCGGCTCTGGTTCGGTGGATCAGCGCTGTGAACTCTTGGCGTCTGCCGTCGACCAAAAGTTGAATCAAGCGTCGCAGGTTGCAGCTACACTTTCTCAACAAGTTGCAGCGATTGAAGTCTTCAACGCTGATCAAGTTGACGCATTCGCTGCGCTCAGACTTCAGTTGAATGCGATCAGTACGCCGCCAAAGAATGATGCGTCGGCCGAGGGAAGCACCGCCTGGCAGGCGAGATTAGTCACTTTGGAGGCTCGCTTAACTGATGCAGTTGAGCCTTTGAGTTCGATCGAATCGCGTTTGCTCGTGTTGGAAGAAAGTGTTCAGGTTGCGATTGAAGCGTCGGCGCCCGCAGGAGCGCCGCGATCGCGACGCAGCAAGGCGGATGCTGGACTATTACAACGTGCGATTCAGGAAAAGCAGGATTCAGCTTCGTCGGCAGTGAGCCGTATTATCGATTCGAAGAGTAAATTAGCAAAGCCTAGGTCCGAGTTGACTGAAACCACCGAGATGCCAGCCGAACCGATGTCCGAACAGATAGTGCCAAAGGAGTCAGCATCTGAAGACACAGAGACCCAAGAGTTGGTGGTCGAGCTCGATCCTAATGAGGTATCTGAGGCCGTAGTGGGCTTGCCTGAAGAGCCCGAAGTCCAAATTGGAGCGGATTTGATTGAAGTTGACGATTTACAGGAGGCTGTAGAGTCCGAGGCTGAGGTCATTGCCAAGGCAGATCGAGTCGAAGCCGCTGATGATTTAATCGTTGAGGTCGTCGACGGCACGGCGGCGGAACCTCAGTTTGAAGCGCCTAGATCGGAATTGGAGGTCACTAAAGCAGCAACGCGCGCGTCTCGCGAGCTCGAAGCTGAGACAGATACATCAGTTGATTTGTTTGGCGAAGCTCAGCCAGAAGCCACTCGTCGGGCACGTACGAAGGCAAACGACGCAGTTTTCACTGCGAGTATTTTGATTGGTATCGGCAATAAGCCCTTCCTACGTGGCAGTGCGGGTGGCCTGAGCTGGCAGACCGGTGTTCCGATGGAATTTGAAGAGATTGGTAAGTGGCGCTGGGTGGCTCCAGCGGATTTGGCTGGCCGAGTTGAAGTTCAGATCTATCGCAATGATGAAGATCCGGATCGTAAGGGGCGTCATACTTTGGAGCCTGGGCAGAAACTGGAAGTGACCCCTGTTTTTTGATTTATGATTGATTCCACTAAATATGCAATTGCCAGCTGCAAGTCCCTTAGGCACAAAAACATCTAACTTTCTATTTCATGAGCGATTCTAACTTTACGATGCCTATATCTTTTGAAGCTCTTCTAGGTGCGGCACCTGATGCGGTCGTGGTTCATGATTTGGAAAATCAGGTGCTTTATTGGAATCAAGCGGCTGAAGCCCTGTATGGTTGGTCAGTCGATGAAATTAAAGGCCGTCCAGTTGCGCGTATTTTTTATCTTATATCCAGTGAGCGCGAAGAAGCGATTCACGAGCTGCGGGATAAAGGCTGCTGGTCCGGTGAGTTGCGCCAGATCGACCGCAACGGCGATGAGTATTATATTCAATCTCGGCAACAGCTTTTTCGTGATGATGCGGGCGAGCCAGTCGCTGTGGTTTGTTATAATACCAATATCACTGAGTTGAAGAAGCAAGAAGACGCCGACGAGCGTGCGCACCATGTGCGCTCATCTAGCATTTTGGCGGGCGGGGTAGCGCATGAGTTGAATAATGCGCTCGCTCCAATCATGCTTTCCGCTGCGATGCTGAAGCGTTCCCTTGAGGATGAAAAGTCGCGTAACATGGTCTCAATGATTGAGAAATGTGCGAATAAGGGAGCCGTATTGATTGCCGATCTATTATCGTTCGAACGCGGCAAAGGCGGTGGTCATGATATTATTCGCAAGGCCCAGATTGAGCGTTCGTTGAAGTGTCTGGGCGAGCAGCTGATTCCGTCGGAAGTTAGTTTGAAAATTAATATGGTCGAAGATCTGTGGGAGTGCCGCGGTGAAATGGCTGAAATTTCAGAAGTTTTCCAGCATGCGATGCAAAATGCCTGCGAGGCGATGCCCGAGGGCGGAGCGCTTGAGGTGAAAGTGAGCAATCGCTTGTTCGATGCAAATTTTGAAAATTTAGCGCCTGAGGCGAAGGCTGGTGCTTATGTCACTTTTGTGTTTAAGGATAATGGCCATGGGATCGAAAAGCGTTTGATCAAGCGCGTAGCCGAGCCGTTCTTTACCACCAAAGAGCCGAAGCAAGGTTACGGCTTTGGCCTGGCGAACTCTCAAGCAATCGTGAAGGGCCATAAAGGTTTCATGGTCTTGGAGAGTGATCATGGTCTTGGCACGACATTGAGCATTTTCCTTCCCGCTGAGATTGGGGTAGAGGAGATTACTGGTTCCGCACCTGCGTTCGTTTCCAGAAAAGAGGGTAACGGTATGCTGGTCCTAGTCGCCGATGATGAATTCTTTATTCGTGAAACGATTAAGAAGACTCTTGAAGACCGAGGCTACGATGTGATTACCGCTCAAGATGGCACCGAAGCCTTGGCTGTTTACGCGAGTCGAATCAATGATATTGATATGGTGGTTACTAATGTCGAGATGCCATTTATGGATGGCCCCTCATTGTGCCGTGCGTTGCTGAAGCTGAATCCAGAAGTGAAGGTTCTTGTTTCCAGTGGCCATAAACAGCGGGAGAAAATTCAACAAATTAAATCCTGTGGTGTGGAGCACTTCCTCGCGAAGCCGTATACTGCTGATAATTTAGCAGATCGCGTGCATATGATCCTCAATGCTGAGGCGTAGCGTGAGTCGACGTCGGTTGCTGCCTTCCCCGTACTAAAAAGTAGAAGGCATCGGCAAAGTCATTTCTATCATTACGTATACACGTTTTACTCTAAATGAATGTGGGTCTTTCTGATACTTGAATGTCACACATAGACGCCAAAAAGCCCCGTTCGAAAACGAGGCTTTAAAGAATACCCAGACCGGGGGTCGAACCCGGACGCCCGAAGGCACAAGATTTTGAGTCTAGCGCGTCTGCCAATTCCGCCATCTGGGCTCATTCAACGAATGCGCATTTATGGCGGTGATTTTCGGGAATGCAAGCTCTGGATTTTGAATTTAAGTAATAGTATTATTATAATAACGTTATTGACTAATTATATATCGTAATTAATTAAATCAATAGGCATGCTATGAATATACTATTTGTTGAGGATGAGCGAGAGTTGCTTAAGATAGGTGTGGCTCAGTTGGAGCAGCACAATACTGTTTATCCTGCCTCTAATCTTGTCGATGCCCGTGCGATCATGGAGAATACTGCGATGCAAGTGCATTTGGTGGTGGCTGATCATCGGCTTGCAGATGGACAGGGAATTGAATTCGTGATCGAGCTGAAGGCGCTATTTCCGAATTGTATGTATACGATTGTCTCAGGCTGTTTGACGGATAGTGATATTAGTAAGCTTGAGGATAATGAAATCTCATGCCATCATAAGCCTTTGTTATATGGAAAAATAGCTGAAGAATTTCGCCGTGCGCATTTGATGAAGGCATCTTGTTGTGAGGCAGTCATGGAGACTCCGTGTGATGTGGTGGAAGAGGTCAAGGCTCCGATTCAAGGGCCAGATGAGCCAGAGGTGCCGAAGCGAAAAAAGTGGTTCGGCTTGTTCTAACAGTATGCGACCTGAAGTATGGCAGCTAAGGGTATTGTTTTTGACTGGTAGGCCGTCAGTGCTTGAGGTCGCGTGTATTTTTAAGTCTGCTAAGTAAATTATGGGAATACGTATTGAAGACGATTTTGAAGACGTGCTGATGAAAGCTGCCACTGGGCTGGGTCTAGGCAAGCAGGCACTTGCACAGAAGGCTGGCCTACCAGTGGCAGCTGTTGCGGCATTGCTGGACGCTGAATTCGACGAGGCCAGCTTACGTGCTGTCGCCCCAGTGCTTGCCTTAAATGCGGACGCACTCGTTGCGATGGCAAATCGCTCGTGGCAACCTGAGCCAATCGAACTGAAAGGGCTGCGATGCTATAACACACCCTTTCCTGTGACTGGCTACGAAGCGATGACGGTGAATAGTTACCTGGTGTGGAGTCCGGATACGAAGGTGGCGGTAGCGTTTGATACGGGGGCAAATGTGGATGCATTATTGGCCGACGTGAATGCGCTGGGCTTAGAGTTACAGGCTCTATTGATCACACATGTACATCGCGATCATATTGCCGCGTATGATGAATTACTGAGTTATATCCAAGGTGGCATTGCGTTTGCTCCTAAGTTCGAGCCATACGGTGAGGCGGACTTACTTGAGCATGGTGATTGGTTAGAATTTGACGGATTCGAGGTACAAGCACGACTGACCAATGGGCATTCGACGGGTGGAATGACTTATGTGATCGAAGGCCTGAGTGCGCCGATTGCGATTGTTGGAGACTCAATTTTCTGCCTGTCCCAAGGGGGTGCTCCCAAGCACTATGTTCAAGCGCTGGAGAATAACCGTGAGCAGATTTTGTCGCTGCCAGAGGTTGCGATCCTTTGCCCTGGCCATGGGCCTATGACGACTGTTGCTAATGAAAAAGCGCACAACCCGTTTTTTCCTGAATTTAAATAGGCCTGTCTGAAAAACAGCTAATAAGCTTATTTTATAACGTGACACAAAGCCAAATTACTAGCTGGCCCTGAATCACCTCAATATTGGCTTGAGTGCACTCTACTCACTCAATTAATCTATTGCTAACAACTTATAGGAAAGCTAAGTGGCTATCGTTAGTTTTCGTTTGCATAGATATATTGTTTCGTTTTTATGCCAGTATTAGTTCACTTGGACTGAATTATGAATGATTTAAATTACCCTCCCGAGATTGAACAATGTTACCGTATTTTGGTGATTGAGGATCATCCACTCATGCTTGAGGCGATTTCCAGATGGATTGATAGCGACCCAAATTTACAGGTGTGTGGGCAAGCGAACAACTCGTCGTCGGGCATGAAGGCGGTGGTTCGGCTCAAGCCCGATCTGGTACTGTCTGATATAAGCCTAGAAGGGCGTAGCGGACTCGAATTACTCAAAGACTTAAAGGCGATGAAACCAGACCTGCCGGTGGTAATGCATTCGATGCACAATGAGTCGGTCTATGCCATGCGAGCGATGCGTGCTGGTGCACGCGGATATGTCATGAAAAAAGCCAGTGGCAATGAAGTCGTCAATGCGATCAAGGAAGTCTTAGCTGGTGGTTCGGCTTTCAGTCGTGACGTGAGTAATCAAGTTCTCGATGAGCTTGCTGGAAGGGCACGCGGACATCAGTCTCCAATTGCGATACTAACTGACCGCGAGTTCGAGATATTGGAATTATATGGCCATGGTAAGACGTCCGGTGAGATTGCCCAGCAATTGAATGTCAGCCCCAAGACAGTCGGTGCGCATCGTTACAATATCTGCCGTAAGCTTGAGATCCATTCGACTTCCGAACTGATCTGCTACGCGGCTAATTGTGTCAGTCACGACGGCGCTAATTGAACCGCTGAGTAGTTCCTTTCGGAGCTGAAATACGCCCGTTAATATTCTATTTCCTGTTCTGCGTATCAGGAGTTAAGTGAATGTGATGTATTTCTGATAAGGGGGGGCTGTCCTTATTCGATGTAAGTGCTTTACCTATACAGATAGTGCTAATGACATGTTACGAAACGGCATTAACCTAATTGTATTAAGTTAGATATTTATGTATTATCTGCGCTCCAAAAATCGATCAAGATTAATCATGGAGCGATGATATATAATAACGACGCATCAAAAGTAACTTCTGTGGTAGTATTTATGGCCTATGACAGAGTTGAGGCTGCACGCAGGATAAAGCTAATCTTTGATCATGCACACGAAGAATCAGGTAAACTCTTGATATTTGATTTACGCCTGTGGCGTCTCGATATTCTTCAGTATGCGGAGTGTTGGGATCAAGCTCTAGCAGATTTAGTTGAAGCGGATTTGTTCATCATGTCTTTTAATCGTGAAAGCGCGTCAATCTTCTCGATGGAATTGACCAGTTTAGTCGAGAAGTGGTTTAGCCGGGGAGGCAAGAGTAGCTCCGTTTTGCTAGTCAGTCCTGACGGAGCGTATGACCACCGCGAGTTCGTCGCAGTACTTCAAGAATTGGGCCAACGTTGTGATTTGGATTTTTGCTTCTCGTGTGATCAATCCGAGCAATTGCACGAATGCTTTCTTCGCTCCGCTTAACCTTCAATCAACCCCATTTCTAATTTGCTCAACTAAATGAAAACTAATAAAAAAAATATTAATGATGAATCAATAATAGACGGTGTCGCACTACAAGCAACTTGGACGTCTAGACAGGCGCAATTCGGTGTCTCTGTATCGACAGTGGAAGATCTTAAAAAACGTATTCAAAAAATATTGGTTGCGCTGCTCGAAGAAACTTGGCTCCCGATGACTTTGCGCGGTCACATGGCTGAGGAAGTCGCTAATTTAGAGGAAATACTGAATAGTCAAAATTTAAACGATTCATCGATGGTTACGAAGGAAGTGTCTTCCATCCCTTTCATGCTGTCAATGTATGGGAATACGAATCCTAATTCTAAACTCATCGCACAGATGAGAATGCTGGATCAAGAGTTGAATTCATCTGAATATTTGAGAGTTGTCAGCGATCAAAAGTGTGCTTCCTAGCACTGATTCGAGTAAACTCCCAGATGCAGGATTATCTAGCGAACCGTAAGCGGAATAACCATTTCAGGCAAGCCGTCTGCGTTGATGAACAGTTGGCCGCTGCCGACTTTGCCCCCTTCGATAATGGCGCTGATTGAGCGGGCATCTTCGGGGATGAGTATCTCTGGCATGATGATGCTGCTGGGGATGTCAGTTGTGAGATTAATATAAAGACCTCCATCGGGAGCAGGGTAATTGAGTGCAAAGGCGAGTGCTTGGCGTTGTCCTGGCTTCAAGCTGAGCTGATTTGGTAAAACGCTGAGTGGGTTGGCTGGGTCAATACGCAGGTAGCCTGCGGTCTGTGCGTGTGTGGTGCTGCGCACTTCAATCCTATAGCCGAAATCTGGTTTTACCTCTGGTACAACGAATTGCAATTTCGTGGGAGAAATGAAAACGGTTTCGGCTGGCGTGTGATCGACAAACACGATGTCCTGATTTGTCAGGTTTTGGCCCTTGATCGAGACTCGAGTGCCGACAGCTGCGCGTGTTTTATCAATTGCCAATGTGATTTGATTCGGTAGCTGAACTTGATAAAGATCGGAGATGATCTGTACTGAGGTGAGTGTTTCGTCCTCTTTTTGAGTGTTGAAGTTGAGTACGTAGTAAAAGCGGGTGAGTTCTTTTCCGGCTGGCGCCTGATAGTCATATTCAAAGAGGTTTGGTGCAGTTGTGGCAGCGGTCATTGCGCGCTGCTCGCCGTCGATCACGACGAAGGCTTCCAAGCTGCTCGGCACGACAGTCTTTTTCTTGACCTGCGCGCGAGCGCTTAAGGTGTAGTTGCCAGTCGGTGAGGCGGGGGCGATGTCAGGTGTCGTATTGACGATTTTGACACTGCAGCCAGTTAGGTAGAACCCGAAGACGATAAAATAGGAGAGGAAAATGCGCTTGGCTTTCATAGATCTTGTAAGAAGGTATGCCTTCTCACTATGCAGCTGCAAGGAAAAGAGCCGAAAACTGTCAATCTAGCGCAAACGCCGCTAAGTCTCTACTGTCACGTGCCGTTTTGTGCATCGACCTGCGATTTCTGTGCCTTTTATCAAGAGAAGCCGCGGCGCGGCGACTTAGATCGCTATCTCAATGCAATGGACGCCGAGTTTGCGTTAATTTCGGATAATCGATCGGTCGATACGGTATTCTGGGGGGGGGGTACGCCTGGGTTGTTGTCGGCCAAAGATTTGGAGCGCCTCGGACGGTCGATGCTGGGACGTCTTGGCAATGCACCTACGGAATGGACGGTCGAGATGGCACCATCGACGGTTAAAGCCGATAAGCTTGCGGTGTTGCGGGACCTTGGTGTGACGCGTATTTCGATCGGAGTGCAGAGCTTTGATGAGAGATTACTGGAATCGCTAGGCCGTCTGCATCGTCCTAACCAAATCTATAAAGCTTGGGGCTTAGTCGAAGCGGCGGGGTTTCCTCAGACCAATTTAGATCTGATGTTTGCCATTCCCAATCAATCTATCCAGCAGTGGGAGGTAGCAATTCGCGAAGCGGCCCAATTAGGGCCGTCGCATCTTTCGACCTATTGTTTAACTTTTGAGGAAGACACGGCTCTGTATGTGAAACTTTCCGAGGGGAAATTGAAGATTGATGAAGAGCGTGAGCTGCGCTTCTACGAGCGCGGCTGGGAGCTGCTAACTGAGCTGGGGTATGCTCAATACGAGATCTCGAATTTCTCTAAAATTGGAGCGGAATGTATTCACAATATAAATACTTGGCGAATGGCGGAGTGGATTGGCTGTGGCCCTTCAGCAGCGAGTCAATATCGAGGGGAGCGTTATCAACGTCCGTCAAATTTGGACGAGTGGGCCGCTGGTATGGAATCGAGGCAGCCGCAGAAGGCTGAATTGGTTTCGCTCGACAGCAGTATTTTGATGGCCGACGCGATTATTTTTGGACTGCGCATGAATATAGGGATTAATTTGACTGACATCGCCCTGCGCTTCCCCGCGCCTAAAGTGATGGCCATGCTAGAGCCATTGCTGGCCCGTTTTGCGGATGAGGGGTTATTAGTCCGAAGTGGGGCGCATATGCGCTTGACGCATCGGGGACGTCTCGTATGCGACGCGATCGGCAGCGCTGTGCTTGAAGTGGTGGTTTAAGGATCTGAAGAGTCGAACTTCAGGTTCAGTAGTTGGGGTGTATGACCTGTGTAATAGAGTGAGGCTGGTCCGCGCTTATACGAGGTTTAACGTAGGTAAGCTGTCCGCACTATTTTTTACTTTTCATTTCGCGATTTTATCAAGAAGTACCGAGCTTCACTTTGTTTGTAGAAATTATTCGTATCTTCGCCTCAAGTTGGTTGGTAGAATGCCGAGTTCTTCGCGATATTTGGCTACGGTGCGACGGGCGATCTTGATTTTCTTTTCGGTTAAGATGTTGACGATGGCTTGGTCACTGTAGGGCTTGGCTGGATTTTCCTCTTCTATGATATGATTGATCATATCTTTGATCGACTTGTTGGAGACCGATTCGCCGCTGCCCGCTTTATAGCCTGGTGTGAAGAAGTATTTAAATGGGAAAACGCCATGTGGGGTACAAATGTATTTATTCGCAATTGCACGGCTAACGGTGGTCTCGTGCACGCCGACTATTTGCGCGATGGCATTCATTGTCAGTGGGCGTAGTTTGGAGACGCCTGCTGCGAAGAAGTCGCTTTGGAATTTAAGGATTTCAAGTGTGATACGCTCGATGGTTTGTTGGCGCTGTTCGATTGAGTTGATCAGGAATTTACCCGAACGCATGCGCTCGATCATAAACTCTTTCTCTTTTTGGTTAAGGTTACCTTTAGCCAGCATGTTCTTGTAGGTGCTGCTGATGCGCAGGCGAGGAATGTAGTCATTGTTAAGCGTGATCTGCCATTCACCGTATTCATCTTTGAATACAGTGGCATCGGGTTCGATGACCGCGTTTGAGTCAGGACTGAAGCGTTTGCCCGGCGAGGGCTCCAGCGTCGCGATCGCTTCAATGGCATCTTGGATATCCTCAGTGCTTACGCCGAGTTTGCGTGCAAGCTCGGGGATTCGTCGGCGAATGAGAAGTTGAAAGTGGTCGCCAAGGATTTGAGCGGCGATGGACTGACCTTGCCCGCGGAGCTCTAGTTGAGTAGCGAGGCAGTCTTGTATGTCTTTAGTGCCGATTCCAGCTGGATCAAAGGTCTTGAGTATTTCGCTGGCCTTGCTGACCGAACTGTAAGGCATACCGCTGGTGAGGGCTATGTTGGAAACTGTCTCTGTGAGGAAACCATTATCGTCAATACTACCAATTAGGTAGAGTAGGGCCTCGCGTTCTTGATCGGAACAGTCAGTGATTTCGGCTTGTTGGATGAGATGTTGCTGAAGGGAGACGCTAGTGGTGAGCGAATTCATAAAGTGCTCACGGCGTTCTTCGTCCTCCGAGGTGTGGCTTTGCCCTGCGTTTTCGAGAGCGTAGTGCTCGCGCATGTCTTCGCTCATGCGTTCTAGGATACTAAAATCTTCTGGATTGAACTCGGTTTCTTCGTCTTGTTCGAGTTGGTTGGCGTTAGGCTCTTCGCGGTGTTCTTCGATACTGATACTATCAATCGCCAGTTCTTCGAGTAGCGGATTCGCTTGGAGCTCTTCGAGGATCGAGGTACGCAGTTCCACTGCCGGCGCTTGGAGAATCTTTAGGGAGTTCTGAAGTTGAGGCGCTAGAACGAGTGCTTGCGTCTGTTTCTGGATTTGTTGGAACCCTTGTGAGCTCATGGTGGTTGGGCGACGTGGCCGTAACTAAGCCTCGTCGTCTTGTTCGAGTCCTGGTGTCTCGCCTAATGCCCAGCGCTTTGCCGCGCTGCTGCTGTTGTTGCCAAATAGGTCTTTGATGTAGCTCGCCAGCTTCTCATTAGTTGGTCCGTAGCCTGTGCCGTAGAGAAACATCTCTAAGGCGGTGAGCATATTTTGCGCGGTTTGATAGCGTTTTTCGCGGTCGCGCTGGAAGGCGCGCTGCATAATATCGTCGAGGCGCGGGTCGAGCTCGGGGCGAATCTCGATGAAGTCGGGAATCGCCAACTTGAGGATGTTGTGGCGCGTGGCTTCGCCGGAATTAGCCTCAAAAATGTTTTCACCCACTAGCATTTCCGCAAGAACAATAGCGCAGCTGAAAAGATCCGCACGGCCGTCGGTTACTTCGCGGCGGGCTTGCTCGGGGGAGAGGTATTCGTCTTTCCCCGCGATGATTTCGCCTTCCTCGTTATGCATCAGGTCGAGTGCTTTCGCTATACCGAAGTCGGTGAGCTTTACGTCGCCTTCGTAGGCGAGCATAATGTTGCGGGGGTTCACATCGCGGTGCACGATGCCGAGCGCTCGACTGTTGATGTCGCATTTTTGATGGGCGTAGGAGAGGCCGCGGCATATTCGCGAAACGATAAAAGCCGCGAGGTCGATGGGGATGGATTGATGGGTTTCAGTGTGGCGACGGATGAAGTCTTCTAGGGTGATGCCGTCCACATATTCCATCGTCATGAAATATTGCCCACTGATTTCGCCGAGGTGGTAAGTTTGGACGATATTGGTATGGATCAGGTCTGCGACTAAGCGAGCTTCGCCGATAAAATTATTACGAAACTCTTCGATTTTTGAGTATTCTTCGCGGACTAGTTTGATCGCCACTCGTTTGCTGAAATGGCCCGCACCCATCTGCTTAGCCTCATACACGATGCCCATTCCGCCCTCTGCAATCGTATTTACGAGTTCGAAATGCAATTCATTGAAGATGTGTTTTATCTTAGGCATAAATTGAATCAGTTGTCTTTTAAGATTTTTTCAAGTAAATTCCCAATCTAGCACGAAAAATGCTTAAGGCATAAATCTACTCGAGGTGTTAGTTGACAGAGACACCGAAGCGCATTTGCTCTAAGGCATGATCACATTGACAGATAGTGCCGTGGCACAAATCCGACAGTTGCAGGCCGAGCAGGCTACTGAGGGGCAAAAACTCCGTATTTTGGTCGAGGCAGGCGGTTGCTCAGGCTTCGAGTATGGTATGTCTTTTGATAATAAGAAGCAAGACGATCAGGTATTTGAAAATAACGGTGTCGAATTTCTGGTTGATGAGACGAGTCTCGAGTATCTCAACGAGAGTGTTGTCGATTTCGACGATGGTTTGACCGGCAAAGGCTTCGAAGTGCGCAATCCGAATGCCAGCAGTACGTGCGGCTGTGGCCGTTCGTTTAACTAGCGTTGTCTCAGTGGCTTGCTGCTTCTGCGCAGCGGATGCCGTCGAGTGCGGCGCTGACGATGCCACCGGCGTAGCCCGCGCCTTCACCGCATGGGTAGAGACCCGCGATATCTGGATGCTGTAGTGAGTCTGGATCGCGCGGCACACGCACGGGCGAACTGGTGCGCGTCTCAAAACCGATCAAATTGCACTCTTCGGTAATATAGCCGCGCATCTGCTCGCCGAACAGGGTTAACCCGCGGCGCATACGTGAGACAATCCATTCTGGCATGATCGCGTCGAGGCGTGCGCTTTGAATGCCAGGGAAGTAGCTGGTCTTCGGCAGATCTGCTGAGGTTTTGCCTTCTAGAAAGTCGGTCACGCGTTGCCCAGGTGCGATTTGCCCGCCACCGCCAGCTTGTTTGGCGGCGATTTCCAACTGTTTTTGAAATGCGATACCGGCGAGTACGCCATGTTCGGCTTGAAAGGGCGCGGTGTCTTCTGGCTCAACGCTAACTACCATGCCACTGTTGGCAAAAGGGGAGTCTCGCCGAGCTAGACTCATGCCATTAACCACTACCTCATTGTTCTCAGTCGCTGCAGGTACGATGAAGCCACCTGGGCACATGCAGAAGGAGTGTACGCCACGGTTGTCAATCTTAGTGGCGAGTCGGTAACTGGCTGCCGGGAGTAGTTGTGGGCGTTCTTGCCCGATAGGATAGTGATACTGGGTGCTATCAATCAGAGCTTGCGGGTGCTCGATGCGTACACCGACCGCAAAGGGCTTTTGCTCAAGGCGCACATTTTGGCTATGAAGCTGCTGGTAAATATCGCGGGCGGAGTGGCCAGTAGCCAAGATCGTACGGTCGCTGAGAAACTCGCGGCCATTGGCGGTGGTTACCCCGCAAATACGACCATCGTTGAGAATGAATTGATTCACCTTTGCGCCGAAGTGGACTTCACCGCCAGCTTCGAGGATCGATTGGCGCATCGCCATCACGACTTTCGGTAGCAGGTTAGAGCCAATGTGCGGGTGCGCGTCGATTAGGATGCGCTGAGGAGCGCCATGCGCGACGAGCGTCTCATAGATGTCGCGAATCGGACCGCGCTTTTTAACGCGAGTGTAGAGCTTGCCGTCCGAGAAGGTGCCGGCACCGCCTTCGCCAAAGCAATAGTTAGAGTCTTCTATGACGGTGCCTTTTTTGAGAATGGGGCCGAGATCGAAGCGCCGTGCCGAGGCGTCCTTGCCGCGCTCTAAAATGATTGGTTTCAGGCCAAGTTCGAGGGCACGCAGCGCGGCAAACATGCCCGCAGGACCACAACCAATGATGAGCGCAGTTTTTGCATCCGCGGCTGGACTTTCGTAGAGCGGCTTCAACTCCGGCTCAGGAGTGAGAGCCTGATCGAGGCCGACTTCGATTCGTAGCTGCACTTTAATCTGCCTTTGACGGGCATCGATGGAATGTTTGCGTAGGCGTATATCGACGATTCGCTCTTCTGGCAGTGCGAGCTTATCGGCGATCGCCTTTTTCCACGCCGATACGTGCTCCGATTGTTCGACTGGTAGGACGACATCAACAAGTGGCGCTGGGGCGGAATCTTCTGGTGTGTGCTCTGGCATATTCTAGGGCGAGTATCTGGGCTGCTCGAGCGAGGACAACAAGTTTGTTGCTAGAATTCAGAACGCATACCCAATCGGAGGGCTTCAACTTGGCTACTTTAATCTCGAAGGCTGCCACCCTAATTACTTGGGCAGCGTTGCTTGCAGTTTTTGCAGGGTGTGGACACCAGTAGAGGTTTCGAAGTAGAGCGTGTCTTGAGGGGCTTCAAAGGTGCGCAGTTGTTCGATATCAATCAGCATTAGAGCGGTTGACCAGGCATCAGCCAGCGCGGCACTGGGCTGCAAGATCCATGCGCGTTTGAAATGGTAATCGGGACTGCAGCGTTTGTGTGGAGAGACGATGTGGCTGCCCTGAATGCCGATCCCTGAGGCGCTCAATGCTTGGTTGTTTAATTTGATGGTCTGCTGATTGTAATCGCCGCTCAGTTCAATCGGCCAAGTCGCCGAGCCGAAGGCTAACTGCGTGCTCGCACCTGCACAAAGCAGTGCCGATTCAATGCCCCAGTCTTCCAATAGGGTTTTGAGTTGGTCGAGCGCGTAGCCTTTGCCAATACCGCCGAGGTCGATTTCTCGTCCGGCTGTGACGCATGTGATCGCCGGTCGATTTGGATCAATGCTGAGCGTGCCAGCGAGTGAAGGGGCGCTGCCGGCAGCTTTGTTTTTTTGATGCTCGATCAATGTGCCTAGGGTGATGTCGAACAGGCCACCAGTTTGCTCATGTGCTTGGGCGGCTAGTCGTAAGCAGTCATAGCAGGTCTGACTTATAAACAGTGTTTGACCAGTCTCCATGTGGTTGATTCGGAATACATCACTGCCTTCGATGTAGCGACTGAGAGTGTGTTCGATCTCGTCCAGTAGGACGAACGCTGCGCTTGCGACATCATGGGCGAGTTTCGCATCTTCGGCGACGATGCGAAGTATGAAGGTGGACTTCATCGCGTGGTGGACATATGGATGGATTTGGCTCATTGTTCGTCGTGGTGCATCCATTGCTGCCAGATGTCGTTGCGTAAATAAAGTGTGACGGCGACGTTTGCGCGCAGGCCGCGCGGGAGTTTCGTGTGGCTGGCCCCGAGTAAATCATTGCAGGCTGTATCCTGAGCGGGCATCGCGAAGATGATTGGCAAGTCTGTGATGTTTTGAGTCGGAGTCGGCCAGTAGCCAATGGTTTCGAAGGTACGTAAATACCACGGCAGTGGCCAATACTCTTGACCGATTACGGCGATGGGCGAGAGCACTGGTGCATCGGTTAACGCGCGCAAATCGTGTAGCCAACGTTCGATTTTCGGTGCGTCTGTGCTGGTAGGCACATACGCATAAGGATTACGGTTGTCATTGGCTAGGCGACCGCTGGCATAAATACTTTGTTTGGTCTGATAGCCGAGTCCAGTGAGTAAGAGTAATGAGAGTATAATGCGGGACTTTATTTTTAAATCAGGTAAATAGCTAAAGGCACAGCCTGCCAGGAAGCAGGCATGTGCCCACGGCACCATCATGAGCCAAGGGGTTTTATAGCCGATGCAGCTGTAAATAATAAAGTGGCACACCGTCGCGACCGCCAGGAAGAGAACCGCAGGGTTCGGTACACGTTTCACTACGGCGAAGGCGATCGCGATCAATGCAAGGAACCCGATCAGTGCTTCGGTCCACCAAATACCGAGCTGTTGTTTTGGCCATAAGAGCAGTTCCAAGTAATAGCCCAGTCTTTTTTCATGACCAGCGGTGGTCTCGTAAACAAAGTAGGTGCGCACCGCGTCAATGCTCCCTTGCATGGAGCGAAAGCCATCGCTGTAAAAGTAAGCGGCGCTGAATGCTGCGGTGATCGCTAAGAATACACTGGGCAATAGATAGAGACGAAGGTTGGGGCAGCGATGTCGCGTGTCATTTGTTGGTTGTCTCCTGTAGCAGATGCCAACGGCTGGTAGCCATGCGAGTATCGAGATGACGAAGGTTTCTTTGGTGGCAAACATTAGGCCGATACAGAGCCCTGAAGTAATACCGATGCGCTTACTCGGTTGTTGGCTGAGGCGAAAGACTGCCGCGCAGGCCAACATCGCAAAGAGTGTTAGTAAGCTCTCATGAATATACATGCGGTTGTAATACACCATCAGCGGTGAACTCGCTAACAGTGCTGCGACTGCTAATGCGCCCCATGGTCCGATGGATCGTCTCCATAGTAATGGGGTAAATACCACTAGTAGACCGGCAATGACAGCGCCGAGACGCAAAGTGGTCGTGGATAGTTCGCTCCAGGAGGTTTCGGATCGGCTGTGTGCGATCGGCAGCGAACTAAGGCTGAGCAGCGGGCCATGGAAATGCTGTGGGTCAAACTGGTAGTTCTCACCGGCTAATTGACGTGCGAGAATACGTGCGCCAGTCGCCTCATCGGCGTGGATCGGTCGTTTTTCTAAGTTCTGCAGGCGTAACGTTAACGAGAGTATAACGATACCGATCCATGTGGCGATTATGAGAAGGCGTTGCGACATTGTGAGGTAGCTCTATATGAAGCGACTTATTTGCCGGCTGCAATCTTGCTTTGCCGTTGTGTTGATTCTTTAGTCACTATTATTTAGTAATCGTGCCTCCCTCGGAACAACAGATTGTATTGGTAACTCCAGTTTGGAACGACTGTAAACGATTGCAGTTGTTTGGCCCGAAGTTGGCGCAGGCGCTGTCAAAATCTGGTTTGTCGGTGCGTTGGATCGTGGCGGATGATGGTTCGTCCAAGCTGGAGCAGGCTAAGATCTCAGCCTTAGTTGAGTGTCTGTCGGTCGTCTATGCGGATGTCGAAGTAATGCTGTTTGCCGAGCGTTCGCGAAAGGGCGGTGCGATTTATCAGGCGTGGTCTGCATGTCCCGATGCCGATTTGTTGGCCTTTGTCGATGCTGATGGTGCGGTGGATGCTCCGTCAACCCTTCGTTTACTTAGGTATGCGTGCCAGTGTGGTCCTGATGTTGGTGTTGTTGGTGTTCGTCATGACGCAGTGGATACGCCAGTTCAGCGTCCGTGGCTGCGATTGCTCTGTTTCCGCATGTTTACTAAATTGGTGCGTGTCTTGGTGGGTATTGAATTTGAGGATACACAGTGTGGTGCAAAAGTAATTCCCGCAGCGGCGTATCGTGCGGTGTCGACGCAGTTGATGGAGCGCGGCTTTGTGTTCGATGTTGAGTTACTAGTTGCGCTACAGGCGCAGGGTAGCCGGGTCGATGAGTTGCGTATCCCATGGCAGGAGATGCCCGGAGGTAAGGTTAAGCCGCTTCGCGAGGCATGGGGGATGATCGCGGGATTATTACGTATCCGAAAACGCCGGAAGGCCAATTTGTATTAGCACTTCGTCGGCAACCGCGTTAGCTTGGTAAAAACGCTGGTATCCGCGGAATATAATTGAGCTATTTGTCTCTCTATTGAGCTTTCAGAGTCTGTTGTTTGGCTAACAGCGACAAAAAACACATAGGTGCAACTAAGCCTGAAGCAGTTTTCTGCTATTCGAGTCACATGGCCTTGACTATGCAAAGCACAGCATTTTCTAAGTCACGATCCACAACAATCTACAAACTGCGGACGACTGCTTTAGCGACGCCTTGCACGCAGAGTTCAGTCACAGGGTAAAGCTCAGGGTAAAATTTATTTTCCGCCTTGAGGTAGGGTGGTTCACCACCTTTTTGGATGTAGCGTTTGAGCGTTGTTTCGCCATCGATGAGTGCCGCGACGATGTCGCCATCATAGGCATCGCGTGGCTCAATGATGACCATGTCACCATCATAAATTTCGGCATCGACCATACTTTCGCCTCGCACTTGAAGGGCGAAGCTACGACGACGGCTAGAAAAGCCTGCGCTCTGAATGTCGACTTGTAAGCGACCAATCTCACCTGCGGGTTCCACACGATCGGGATAGCCCGCGGCAATGTCACCCATGACGGGAATATCGACCACCTCGGTAGCGTCCTCTGGAATTTCGGGTTTTTCGGGTGCATCTGGACGGTTGATGCGAAAAGTCCGTGCCTGACCAGGGATGCGCTCAATCATTTCCTTTTTCTCAAGTGCACGAAGATGGCCCATCACGGCATTGGTGCTGGCAAAGCCGAACTGCTCTTGGATGTCACGAATGCTCGGCCAGAAGCCGTTGCGCCATTCGTAATGCTCGATAAAAGTGAGGATTTCTTGCTGTCGAGTTGTCAGATCTTTCATAGTGTTCACTTGTTTAGGTGAACAATTGATCATTGTCAAGCCGTGCTTTGTCAGACGATCTGTCTTCTAGGTTTGAATCGTCCACAAAAAGCGTTGAACAAACGAAGGAGAGCGCTTTGGTAAGACTTTTACATGGCACTCTATCCCAGCGACATATTTGCACCACAATTACAGCTGCTGTTGGCTGCGTCGGTGATTTTGTCTGGATGTGGCTCCGAGCGGCAGCGACCATCGACCGGTGTGGTGGCTCCGATTCCCGTAGATGCGTTGGTGGTCGATTTTCCATCTGGGGAGTTTGACTCAAATATTGTCGAAACGCTTGCGGGTGATTTGGCGACGGTCAATCCTCTGGTCAATGAGACCCTGGCAGGATCGGCAGTGATTGGGCGTATTTTGGAAGGGTTAATCACGCTGGACCCTAATACTGGTGAAGTGATCCCGAATCTTGCCAAGTCATGGGAGATCTCGGCAGACAATCTTCAGTATACCTTTCATTTGCGGCGTGGAATTCATTGGAGCGATGGCCAGCCGTTCACCGCAGATGATGTCCTGTTTACTTGGGACTGTTTTTTCGCAAAACAGCTGGATGTTGATTCCGGCGAGCCCGTGCTAGATGAAAACGGTCGTGTGAAATATCGCTACAGTTCGCGATCTACTTTTGGACAGCTTATTAATGGGCAAGAGCCTCTGGTTGAGAAACTAGACGATTATACGGTACGCTTCACGACTCCAGAGGTGTATGCGCCTTTTCTATTGTTTGGTGGTGGTGAGGAGATTTTACCCAAACATATATTACAAATGTCTTTTGATGACGGCACCTTGATGGATCAGTGGAGTGTGGAAACGGCCATCAATGAGCCATGGAAAATTGTGGGTTTAAACATGTTTGTACTCGAATCGTATCGTCCTGGAGAACGCATCGTATTTGCGAAGAACCCAAATTATTGGAAGGTAAATACAAAGGGACAGCGACTACCTTATGTGGCGCGGGTGATTACCAAAATCGTGCAGGATCAGAATAGTAGTAATGTTGCCTTTGCGCAGGGCTTGACCGATTTCGAATCAATCGGCCCTGATAATGTCGCTTGGGTGAAGCGGGGAGAGGAACGCTTCGACTATACCGTGCTCGATATGGGGCCATCGAGTCAGACGAATTTTATTTGGTTTAATTTAAATCCAGGGCAGAATGCCGAGGGCGTTGCGTATGTTGAGCCATATAAGTTCAAGTGGTTTTCAGATCAGCGGTTCCGACAAGCGATTTCGCATGGCATTAATCGCGAAGGCATTGTTCGTGGGGTGTATTTTAATCGCGCCGATATTTTGCATGGCTACGTATCGCCTAAACGCAAATTGTGGTATAATGATGCAATTCGAAAATACCCTTACTCGCCGGAGACCTCGCTACAGTTATTTGCTGAAATGGGATTCACTTTAGAAGCGGGTCAGTTGAAAGATCCGCTTGGCAATTCAATCGAGTTTTCATTGATGACGAACTCGAGTAGTGGACTACGTGTCGAGATGGCCACGGTGTTTAAGGAGAACATGGCAGCGCTTGGTATCGACGTCGAACTGCAGTTCTTAGATTTTAATACAATTATCAATAAGACATCAGATTCATTTGATTATGAGGCGTGCATGCTTGGTCTTGGCGGTGGTGCACCAGATCCTTATGCGGGTAAAGATATATTGATGAGTGGTGGTCGCTTACATCAATGGTATCCGCAACAGGTTGAGCCTGCGACGGAGTGGGAGGCTCGCATTGATGCGCTGATGCGTGAAATTGGTCGGCATACTGATGTTGAGGTGCGTAAGAAGTATTTTTTCGAGGTGCAGGAAATTCTAGCTGAGCAACAGCCGCTGATCTTTCTAGTCAGCCCAAAAGACTTTGTTGGCTATCGTAACCGATGGCAGAATGTGGATCCCACTCCGCTCGGTGGGGTGACTTGGAACCAAGAATCACTCTGGGCGGAGCCGAATCCATGAGCGCATTTATTTTCAGACGATTGCTCTCGCTGATTCCTTTGCTCCTAGGAATTACGATGCTAGTTTTTATTTTAATGAGTCTCGCTCCCGGAGATTTTCTGACGCCAGTCAAAGCGCAACGCGATGTGCCAGTAGAGTTAATCCAAGCGATTGAAATCGAGTTTGGATTAGATCGTCCGTGGTATGTGCAATATTGGAAATGGTTGGGCAATGTTGCGCAAGGCAACTTGGGGCATTCGTGGGCTTATAAATTGCCGGTTGTCGATCTGATCGGACAACGCCTGTTGGCGACTTTGCTACTGTCAGTGAGCGCATTTGTATTCGCCTGGAGTATTGCGATTCCGCTTGGTGTCTTGGCGGCAGTTTATAAGGATTCAATTTTTGATCGTATCGCTTCGGCGTTGGCGTATGCGGCGCTTTCGATTCCTGAATTCTTTCTCGCGTTGTTGTTTGTCTTTGTTGCTGCGCAAACGGGGTGGTTCCCGTTGGGAGGTGCCACTTCAATTGAGTATGATTATCTGAACTGGTTTGGAAAGGTCGGCGACCGTGCGTATCACTTAATTTTACCGACCTTGGCACTCGGGATTGGTTCGATCGCGAGTATCATGCGAATTATGCGGGCTAATTTCCTCGATACGATGCGCGCGGAGTACGTGACAACGGCACGGGCGAAGGGCTTAAGTGAATTTGCGGTGATTTTTAAGCACACCTTGCGTAATGCGATCAATCCACTGGTGAGTTCATTTGGGTTCGCATTCTCGGGGCTATTGAGCGGTGCGCTGATGGTTGAGATTGTACTGCAGTATCCTGGGATTGGTCAGTTGATGTACCAATCGATTCTCCGAGAAGACCAGTTTGTGGTATTGGCTTCGGTGATGATGGGGTGCTCGATGCTGGTGCTGGGAAACCTGTTGGCAGACATTTTATTAGCGTGGTCAGATCCGCGTATTCGATTGGAGAAGAAAAAGTAGAATGATCATCTTCAGTATATTTCGAGAAGTGCTGCGGCGTCCCTTGGGGGCAGTGTCGGCAGGGGTCTTGGTTGCCCTGTATGCGGCTGCGGTCTTAGCGGATTTCTTCGCGCCGTATGCGACCAATGAACAAGACTTAGAGCGCACGTACCATCCGCCCACCGCGTTGATCTTTCAGGATGGTGGCCTGCAAGTGCAGGCCTACGAATTAGTCGATCCGACCGAGGCGAAGTATGAAAAAGTCGTGGGGCAGGGGTATCCAATCCATTTCTTTGGTAAGGGCTTTGAATATCGTTTTTTAGGGCTGTTTAAGACGCAGCGTCATTTGTTCACGATCCAAAATGACGCTGGTCGAGTGTATCTGCTCGGCAGTGATTCAACTGGGCGTGATGTGTTCTCGCGGTTGCTTTTCGGCTCCCGTGTGTCGCTGTTCATCGGGCTGCTAGGTATCACGATTACTACCACACTCGGATTTCTGGTCGGAGGCTTGAGCGGTTACTTTGGTGGTCGTATAGATTTTATAGCGATGCGCTTAGTCGAATTTATGATGGCGATGCCAGGGCTCTATTTATTGTTGGCTTTACGCTCTGCACTGGCGCCGCACTTCGCTTCCGATCAGATGTTTTTCGTGATCATTTTAATTCTGTCTTTAATCGGTTGGGCTGGCACCGCGCGTGTGCTGCGGGGTATGACACTCTCTCTGCGGCAAAATCAATACGTGATGGCGGCTGAAAGTATGGGGCAGTCGCCTGTGGTGATTTTACGGAAGCATATTTTGCCCAACCTAGTGAGTTATCTGTTGGTGGCCGCGACCCTCTCCATCCCTGGCTATATCCTAGGTGAAGCGGCTCTGTCATTTTTGGGGCTAGGCATTCAAGAACCCTCCGCATCGTGGGGGCTGATGCTCTCGCAAGCGCAGGATGTAAAGGTGTTTTATTTGAACTTTTGGTGGCTATTGACGCCAGGCTTTGCGATCTTCATCACAGTAATTGCATACAATGTGCTCGGCGATGTGTTGCGCGATGTGGTCGATCCAAAAATGAAAACGCGCTAGCTTTAAGTTGAGCGTTGTCAGTTGTGCGTTGTCAGTTGAATGTGTGTGAACAGATGTCTGAATTATTAAAAGTTTCTGATCTACGGGTCGCCTTTCACTCGCGTGGCGAATCCAATGAGGTGGTGCATGGGATCGATTTTTCAATCGACTCAGGTGGGAAGACGGTGGCGATTCTTGGTGAGAGTGGTAGTGGTAAGAGTGTCACTTGTATGTCGCTCACACGGTTGCTACCTGAAGCGCCGACCTGTACCATCAGCGGTGAGATCTTATTTGAAGGAAAGAATGTGCTAGAGATGGATCGCGAAACAATCCGTGGCGTGCGCGGCAATGGCATTGCTTATATTTTTCAAGAGGCATCAGCCTCGCTGAATCCAGTTTTTACCGTGGGGCATCAAATCGCAGAGGCGGTCAAGTTGCACCGCGCAGATATCACAAATGTGCAGGGGCGCGTGGTGGAGTTACTGGAGCTAGTTGGGATTCGCGATGCGGCGCAACGCTATCAGGCCTATCCGCATGAGATGAGTGGTGGCATGCAGCAGCGTGTGATGATTGCGATGGCCTTGGCCTGTGAGCCGAAATTATTGGTGGCGGATGAACCGACGACGGCGTTGGATGTGACCATTCAGGCACAAATTATGGATCTACTTCGTGAGCTGCGCGAAAAGCTCGGCATGAGCATCGTCTTAATCACGCATAATTTCGGAATCGTCAAAGGCTTTGCAGATGAGGTGATCGTAATGTTCCGCGGCGAGATCGTGGAGCAGGGCCCCGTGGATGAAGTGCTGAACGAGCCGCAACATCCTTATACGAAAGCGTTGATCGCATGTATTCCAAAGCTGGGGGCGAAGCAGCACCGCCTGACAACGATTGATAAAGAGATGGCACTGGATTAGGATTGCGGGATAAACCTGCTCGTTACGAACAACCGTAGGGGTGGCTGGCTTTATGCCATGCCCTCTGTGAATCTGTACAATTCGGCTGGCGTATCGCTTCTACTTTACCGGAATCGCTTCTGCTCTGGCATGTAGTTGTAGCCAGCGGCAGCGAGTCGCTCAGTGAGGATAGTCGCATTGAGGCCGTGTGTCTTGCAGAGATCGTCTAAAGATTCGCAGTGGTTACGGATCACGGTATTGATAACGCCGACGAGTAGGTGCGGATCCATTGTTTGATAACTGCTCAAGTCCATTGACTAATTAGGTTAGCAGGCTGTGTTTTTGTGGCAAGTGTAACTTGTTCTCTGAATCAAAGGTTGCGAATCCATTTGTGACGTCACATTTTAGCTTATTCATTGATATGACCGACTCCACATCAGCCCAATCGCCATTTCTTTCAGTCCGTGACCTTAAGGTGCATTTTCCGATTAAAGGCGGCATGCTGCAACGCACGGTCGATTATGTAAAAGCAGTCGACGGAGTGTCGTTTGATGTGCCGCGCGGTAAGACTGTCGGACTGGTCGGCGAGAGTGGCAGTGGTAAGACGACGGCGGGGCGTGCGATTGCACGACTGGTGCCGATCACTGATGGCACGATTTGTTGCGGGGGACAGGACTTAGCACACCTTTCACGCTCGGCGTTTTTTGCATACCGTAAAAAGATCCAAGTGATTTTTCAGGATCCCTTTGGTTCGCTCAATCCGCGTATGACCATTTACAGTATCATTGCGGAGCCGCTGGATATACATTTTAAAGATTGGACAAAAGCTCAGAAGGTGGCACGCGTCGCTGATCTATTGGAGAAGGTCGGCTTAAGCGCAGACTTCATGCAGCGCTATCCGCATCAGTTCAGTGGCGGCCAGCGGCAACGCATCGGAATTGCGCGAGCGCTCGCCGTGGAGCCGGAGTTTATTATTTGTGACGAGCCAGTCAGTGCGTTGGACGTGTCGGTACAGGCGCAGATCGTGAACTTGCTGCAGGATCTGCAAGATGAGCTAGGGCTGACTTACTTGTTCATCGCGCACGACTTGGCGGTGGTAGAGCATATTAGCGATCAGGTGTTGGTGATGACTGAAGGCAAGATCGTTGAGCAAGCATCGTCCGAAGAGATTTATAATAACCCGCAGCATCCCTATACGCGCAAGCTGTTGGATGCAGTGCCTAGCCTGTAGCTGTTGCCTGCTTAATTGCGAGATTTCGCTTGATTAAATATTCATGAAAACAATGCATCAATTATTTTTAGCTTCAGTCCTTACAGTCGCCCTATTGGCGTTTCCTAGTTGCAATACCTGGAAGGGTTTAGGCGAGGACTTTCAGTCTTTGGGTGAGTCCATGCAGAAGTCTGGTGGCTAAGCTGGGTTCTTTTAATTTTGCTTGTCGCGGCGTTTTTTAGGAGCCGCTTTCCAGCAGTGCGGCCAGTAATTCGTCTATACAAAGTGTGCTGACTGCCGTCGCCACATCACTCATTGCGTAGGGTAGAATTAGTGTTTTTTTGTGTAGCATTGCCCCGCATGTGTAGACGACGTTTGGCACGTAACCTTCGCGTTCGTTGCTTTCTGGCCTAATAAGTGGATTCGGCAAGCGACCGATTACTTTTGAGGGATCTTCGAGATCAAGGAGCGCAGCACCGATGCAATATTCGCGCATCGCTCCAACTCCATGCGTCAGCACTAGCCAGCCAGCTTCGGTCTCGACTGGTGATCCGCAGTTTCCCAGCTTGACCATCTCCCATGGATATCTCGGTCCGATGAGCTTTTTCGGATTGTTCCAGTAGTGTGGATTATCCGAATACATCAGAAACAAATTCTCATCGTCTTGCCGTGACAGCATTGCGTAGCGGCCGTTGATGCGGCGAGGAAAGAGTGCCATGCCCTTGTTTTCGACGGCACTGCCGTTTAGTGTCAGAATGCGGAAATTGAGAAAGTCGCAGGTTTCAAGTAATTGGGGCAGGGTCACACTTCCGTTGTAGGCGGTGTAGGTAGCGTAGTAAGTGATCGTGCCGTCGTCGTCGATGAACCTGACAAAACGGGCGTCCTCGATGCCGTTGGACTCATTGATTGATACGGGGAAGAGAATCCGTTCGGACATGGCGGTGTTGTGTTCAAAACTGAGCTCATAATTTGATTTTGCTAGCCAGCGCACGCACTCAAGTGTGCGTTGTTCTTCGCGGGTGACGATATGCGCGCGATGGGAGAAATTCCTCAGACTATCATCCAGTTCCTCGAGTGTGAAAGTGCCGTCAAGTCCCTTCATCACGGCGGCGGTGTATTCGTTTTCAAAGCCCATCTCATGCAGTTTCATAGTGAATGAATCGAGATTGTAGCTCGGGTTCGGATGAATCTCCGGAGCGGTGACGAATCGTGTCACCGGCTCTGCTTCGATTATGCCTTTGGCGTCGATCACCACAGTTCGAAATTCGATGGATGAGATGTGCCCTTCGCCAGTCGCGCGCAGGCTCATGATAAATCGAACACTATTCGGATGGAGTCCGCCTTGGTCAGGATGTAGGACGATGGATGGGTTAAAGAGCGCGGCAGATTCGAGCGCATACTCACCGGTAAAGAGCGCGCCGATTAACAGCTGGCGAGCGTGCGAGAGCGGGCTGTCTGAGAAGAGGTGTGGCTCGACCTGTTTGAAGATTTCGAGGAGTAAGCGTTCGATCTTAATATGCCTAGAGCCGAAATCGCGCATGATTGTTGCGACTTCATGTTCCGTAGCAGCCTCGCTCATGGCGAGCCCGCGGCCTATGATTTGGATGATTCGCTGAGTGGACCTTGGTATGAAGGGGCGAATTAGCACGCGTGAGCTATCTGGAAGAAACTGTAATCCACAGCGGTTGATAGGAATTGTTTTCATAATGATTTGTGCAGTTGGATAGGATTTTGGCTGAGTCGCATTTCGGCCAGACTGAGGTAGAACGACAGGCAGGATTCGGCTCCTTGGTTTTCATTGATCCGATCTTGATGCAGGGCGTCGTGGCAGCCGCCGGTAATCGGATCGTAGAGTGGCAGATCCAGATCGTTGCGAACGAGGAACCATTCAAACGCGAGCTGGGCAGCGTGTGAGAAAAAAGGGTCCTTGGTCACTCGGAAGGCTTCCAGGCTGGCGCTAATCATTGCACACGCTTCAAGTGGTTGCTGGTCAAACTGCGCGGCGGGGCTTTGTCCTCGCCGCAAGAATCCGTTAGAGCCAATGGGGCGAAAATGTCCTTGCGGCGCGGTTTGCAATTCGATCAGCCAACGAAGCCCGTTCAGACCTGCCTCCAATGCTTCTTGGTTGGGCATCCAGCAACCGCTCAGGATGAGTGCATGAGTGATGCGCATGTTGTCATAGCAGACGATATCTTCCAGCCATGGCCAGTCGGGGGCATTCGTGCGCCGCCACAGCACGAGCAGTTTTTCAGTCAAGACTGCACGTATTCGGCTGACCTCGAGATCCCCTTCGAAGCGCCTGAAATATTCATGGATACCAATTAGGCCGAAGGCCCAAGCGCGTGGAGAAGTGAAGCCCTCTATCGCTGGTAGCGCTAGGTCAAATAACTGATTGCTTAGCTTGCGATGCCCCTTGTTTTGTGAGCGCCAGAGCGTAGCTCCGAGCGCCCATACGGCGCGCGCATGGCTGTCCTCCGAACCTGTTTCTTCCAGCCATTTCCTGTCGAAACTCATGAAGTTGCGGAAGCGCCCAGTGTCGTGCTTAAAAGCGTGGAACAGAAATGCAAGATAGCTGGAAGCCGCGCGTTCGATTTCTTTGCTGCGTCCAGTTTGTCCAATCTCGTCGAGCAGAACGGTGAGTAGCAGCGCGCGAGCATTATCGTCCGTGCAGTAACCTTCGTGGAAGTTAGGCACTGTGTATATCGCATGTTGAAACATACCAGTGGAGTCAGTCATCCGAAACAAGTGGTCGAGTTTGAACGGGGGTAGTTGGTAGGGTTTCTGGTCTAGGGTTAGATCACCAAACGCTTTGCGCGGTTCATTGATTCGATTGGCGCGCGCTTGTTTAAAGGTCTCCACGTAGCGTTCGGCGACGGTCGGCCAAATCATTTCGCGGCCAAGCAGGTAGGCCCGCTTTCGCATTGATTGCAGCTTCACGTCGTCGTCCAGCAGTTCGAGCACTGCTGCGCTAATGGCTTCAGAGTCGCGAAATGGCACGAGCGTGCCGTGTCCCTCCGCGAGTAATTCCTGGGCGTGCCAGTAGGGGGTGGAGACGACCGCCTTGCCCGCACCGAAGCAGTACGCGAGTGTGCCAGAAGTGATTTGCTCCTCGTTGAGATAGGGGGTTAGATAGATGTCCGCCGCGGAGATGAATTCGTTGAGCTCCTGGTTATTTACGTAGCGATTATAGAAGATTACGTGCTCTTTTATGCCGAGTGCTTCGGCGCGGCGTTCAAGTTGCAAGCGGTAGTTTTCGCCTTCTCTGGCGAGCAGGTTTGGGTGGGTGGCACCGAGCACGACATAAATAATTTTCGGGTGTGTTTCGCGTATCCTTGGCAGCGCGTCGATCACGTATTCGATTCCCTTCGCGGGGCTGAGTAAGCCGAAGGTAAGGAGCACCGTTCGCCCGAGTACGCCAAACTGGTCTTTGTAAAAATTCGGGTCGATGAACGGTATATCTGGTATGCCGTGCGGGATCAGTTCGATTTGCTGGTCTGGGGTTTGGTACACTTCGCGTAATATATCGACGCCTTTCTGCGCCATCACCACTAGGCGTTGGCTGCGCTCGATGAGCTCAAGCATGACTTGGCGCTGTGCATCATCGGGTTGTTGCAGCACGGTGTGCAAGGTCGTGATCACTGGCATTTTTGCGTCCCGCAGCAAGGCGAGTATGTGACTACCGGCGGCTCCCCCGTAGATGCCGAATTCGTGCTGTAGACACAGCACATCGATGTTGTTAATGTTTAAGAAATCCGCCGCGCGGCGATACGAGTCGAGGTCTCGCTCATGAAACTCGAAGCGCACTTCCGGTGGGTATACATAATTGTGCTGATGGTCATTGACCGCACCGACGATACATTGCGCGTCGGGGCATGCTTCTTGCACTGCCGTGCAAAGGTTATGGGTGAAGGTGGCGATACCACATTGCCTCGGGACGAAGTCGCCGATGAATGCGATTTGACTGCCAGAAAATTCTGATTCCATATAAACGAATAACCGAGGTTAAATCGCTTATTCGCCAATTGCTCACTGCAGCGCAAGCGACCTAAATCGCTCTCCTAATGAATGGTGCTGGCATGTGGCAACCGTGCTTTAAAACGATTTTGCACTAATAATATATATTAGTATACAGTATAATTAGATATGCCTAATCTTGCAAGTGTTTGATAGTGCTTAGAAAGGTTATGGGTTCCAACACTGCTAATGGGATTGATGAATCCCAGATTAAACAAGATCACCCGATTCTGCTGGACGATGCTTAGCTCCAGTCCTTTGCGGTATAGCGTTATGAGATTCACGCAGCAATCGCTGAGCAGGAGGCTACTGGTTGCCGATACGCTGTTGGGTGTGCTGTAATCTTCCTGCGGATTCGACCATTATGCTGGTGAGTCGACCGATCGGGCCTCTAGCACATTGGCAAAAGTCACTTCGGCGCAGCTGCCGAACTGCTGATTGCCGCGTAGACCACGCGTTGCTGAAACCGCTGGCGAATTAAGGCCACAGAGAAAGCGGGCTTGTTGTCGCGGGCGGGCTAGGGCGTTGCTGTTTTGCTCAACCAGAGCGGTGAAGTGGCTCAAGTCATAGCTCTCGATACTGGCATATTGTCGGGGCGGTAATTGCGCGGGCTCATCGCCTAAGCAAATTCCGCAGTGGCCACAGGGATCGATCGATTCGCCGAAATAGTCGAGCAACTTGGCGGTGAGGCAGTTGCCGTGTTGAGCGTAACTCAGCATCGACTCGATTCGGCTGATCTCCATTCGTTCGTGCTGGCTAAACGTGATTGCCAGTTGCTGACATAACTCAGGTATGTCGACCGTTTGTTCTAGGCGTCGAAAGCGCTGGCGATAACCTGCTAGTTGTAGTTCGGCGAGGCCTTTGCGTTGCAGGCTGTCGATCGCACGTAGGATGACGCTGCGTTGTTGGCCAGTGTACGCGATTGCTTTGTCGATATCTAAGCTGATCCACTTGCGGGCTTTGGTACCGCAGCGAAAGATTTTACGGATAAATGCGGCTTGCTTGTCTGGATACTGTGCTAAGATTTCAGCGCTACTGCCAATCGGGGCAAAGCGTATACTGCCATAGTAATAACCTTCGGCGCGAATGATTCCCTTTAGCTCTAAGCGGGTGAGTAAGGTGTTGACCACTAGCTGTCGTATGTCGTGGCGGCGCGCGAGGTCGGTAATCGAGATGTCGATCTCATCATCGGAGCCGAGCAGTTCGGTGACGATCGATGTAATGCTCTCGGGGTCGGGTGTGTCGCCATAGACGAAATTTTCCAATGCCGTGCAGTCGTCCGCGCAGGCGAACAGTTCGCAGGTCGAAGGCGCTCCATCACGTCCAGCGCGGCCAATTTCTTGCATGTAGCTCTCATAGCCTTTGGCCATGTGATAGTGATAGACATAGCGGATGTCGGATTTGTCCACGCCCATACCAAAGGCAATCGTGGCGCAAATGATCGGCACTTCGCCGCTCATAAATGCGTCTTGAGTGGCGACGCGGTCTTTGGATTGCATACCCGCATGATAGGCCTTGGCGTCGAAGCCTGCTTGGACGAGGCGCTTGGCGACCTCTTCGGCATGGCGTTGTAGGCTGACGTAAACGATGGTCGATCCGGCGGCGCGCTCACGTAAGCGTTGTTCCAAGAGCGCGGGACGCTCAGCATCGCGGCAACTTGTAATGCGTAGCTCTAGGTTGGGACGATGGAAGCCAGTGTTGACGATATCGACTTCGGCAATATCGAAAGCGCGCGCCATATCTTCGGAGACCTGAGGCGTCGCCGTTGCAGTCAGAGCCAGCACGCGCTCGACTTTTAACTCTTTGGCAGCACTGGCGAGTTTCAGGTAGTCGGGGCGGAAGTTGTGGCCCCACGATGAGATGCAGTGCGCCTCATCCACCGCCAGTAGGCTGATGCGTTGGCCATAAATAAGATTGAGGAAGCGCTCGTTGCCGAGGCGCTCGGGCGCGACGAACAGCAGCTTTAGTTGGCCGCCACGAATATCTTGCGTGACGCGGCGGTAAGTTTCCTCGTCGAGGCTGGAGTCCAAGCGTTCCGCTGCGATCCCGCGTGCTTGTAGGCTGTCGATCTGATCTTTCATCAGCGCCAACAGCGGTGAGATGACTAAGGTCAAGCCAGGTAGTAGTAGAGCAGGTAATTGATAGCACAGGCTTTTGCCCGATCCAGTCGGAAAGATTGCGCAAGCACTGCGCCCCTCGAGCAGCGTTTGAATGACCTGCGCTTGCCCTGGTCGAAAGGTCTCAAACCCAAATGTCGCTTTTAACAGTGAGAGTGGGTCGCTCAAAGGTGTCATGGTCACGATGAATGTAAAATATGCTGAATGATGTAGTTGAGTATATGCGGGAAAGGTAAGATTTAGCGAGATTCGTTTAACATATCAATTTATCCTGATATGTTGATAAGTTGCTTGATTAATTTAAATGAATAGCAATAGTGACTGGCTTATGAGTAAAAACTTCATCTTTTCTTCCGAGTCTGTTGGCGAGGGCCATCCAGACAAAGTGGCTGATTATATCTCTGATAGCGTGTTAGATGCATGCTTGGAGCAAGATCCGCAAAGCCGCGTGGCGTGTGAGACATTGGTCAAGAGTAACTGCGTGTTCCTTGCCGGCGAAATTACCACCAACGCGAAGCTTAACTACGAAGAGATCGTGCGCCAAGCGATTCGTGAGATTGGCTATACCAACGACGACGATATCTTCCATGCCGATAAGGTGTTTATTTCCAATATTCTGACAGCTCAGTCCTCTGACATTGCTCAAGGCGTCAATGCGGCCGAAGCCGCGGGTAAAGATACCGCCGAACAAGGAGCAGGGGACCAAGGTATCATGTTTGGCTATGCCTGTAACCAAACGCCAGAACTCATGCCCGCGCCCGTGATGTATGCACATCGATTGCTCCGTGAGATGGCGCATCAGCGTAAGGATGTGAAGATTCCTTGGCTGCGCCCAGACGTGAAGAGCCAAGTCGCGCTCGAATATGTCGACGGCCAGGCGGTGGCGATTCAGAACGTGGTGATCTCCACACAGCACGCCGCAGGCGTCAAGCACGCTGAGATTAAAGAATTTTGCATTGAGCAGGTGATCCGCAAGGTGCTGCCTGCTGAGCTATTAAATGATCAGACCGAATATTTGATCAACCCGACTGGAAACTTCGTCATCGGCGGTCCTCAGGGTGATGCAGGTCTGACGGGGCGTAAGATCATCGTTGATACCTACGGCGGTTGGGCGCGTCACGGCGGGGGCGCTTTCTCTGGTAAAGATCCTTCGAAGGTCGATCGCTCGGCGGCATATTTCACACGTTGGGTGGCGAAAAACATTGTCGCGGCGGGTCTCGCTGATACGTGCGAACTCGAAGTCGCTTATGCGATTGGTCATCCTTACCCGACCAGTATCCACGTGGATACATTTGGCACTGGCTCTGTCAGCGATGAGCAAATTGCTGCCGCCGCGCAAAAAGTATTTAGCTTCAAGCCAGCCGACATTGTCAGCCAGCTCGATCTGCTGCGCCCGATCTACCGAGGGTCCACTCACTATGGTCACTTTGCCAAAGAACATCTCCCCTGGGAATCGATCGCCAAAGCAGACGCACTTAAGGCTGCGTTGTAAGTTTACGATTAAGAATAAGACTAAGAATAAAAAAATATGAGCACAGACACACTTACAAAAACTGACTATAAGGTCAAAGACATCACCCTTGCTGACTTCGGTCGCAAAGAAGTCGAGATCGCACAATTCGAAATGCCTGGTCTCATGGCGACCTGCGAGAAATACGCCGCTGAGCAGCCGCTCAAGGGTGTGCGTATCATGGGCTCCTTGCACATGACGATTCAGACTGCGGTGTTGATCGAAACATTGAAGACGCTCGGCGCTGACGTGCGTTGGTGCTCTTGCAACATATTCTCTACTCAAGATCATGCAGCGGCCTACGTCGCGAAGAATCTTGAAGTGCCTGTTTTCGCATGGAAGGGCGAGACACTCGAAGAATACTGGTGGTGCACACAGCAGGCACTCACATGGCCAGACGGTTCGGGCCCTCAACTCATTGTTGACGACGGCGGTGACGCAACACTCTTGATCCACAAAGGTTATGAACTTGAGGATGGTAGTGACTGGGTGAATACATCCTCCGATAGTGAAGAAGAGTCCGTAATCAAAGCGCTCCTAAACAAGATCCAAGCGGAGAATTTCTCCAATGATCATTGGCACAAGGTTGTGGCAGACTGGAAAGGTGTTTCTGAAGAAACTACCACTGGTGTGCACCGTCTCTATGAAATGCACAACGCCGGCAAGCTTCTCGTCCCTGCGATCAATGTAAATGACTCTGTCACTAAGGCGAAATTCGACAATCTGTATGGTTGCCGCGAATCACTACTGGATGGCATCAAACGTGCAACTGACGTAATGATTGCGGGTAAAGTCGGCGTTGTTTGTGGATATGGCGATGTGGGTAAGGGCTGCGCTGCTGCACTTAAGGGTATGGGCGCACAGGTTGTCGTGACCGAAGTTGATCCGATTTGTGCACTGCAAGCTGCGATGGAAGGCCACCGCGTACTGACAGTCGAGGACACCCTCGGTTGGGGCGATATCTACGTCACCACCACTGGTAACTATGGCATCATTACCGCCGACCACATGTCCAAGATGAAGGATCAGGCGATCGTTTGTAATATCGGTCACTTCGATAATGAGATCGGTGTGGATGCGCTCAATGATATGCCAGGGGTCGAGGTTGAAATGATCAAGCCAGACGTTCAAGGTGCGGTGGATAAATACACCTTTGCCGATGGCCACAGCATTTACTTACTCGCCAAGGGGCGCCTAGTGAACCTCGGTTGCGCTACTGGGCATCCATCTTTCGTGATGTCGAACAGTTTCACTAACCAAGCGCTGGCTCAAATTGAGCTTTGGAAGCATGTCGAAAAATATACACCTGGCGTGTATATCTTGCCGAAACACATCGATGAGGAAGTGGCTCGTCTGCACCTCAAGAAGATCGGCTGTAAGCTCACCACTTTAAGTGACGAGCAGGCGGACTATATTGGCGTCAAGCCGTCTGGCCCCTACAAGTCTGAGCACTACCGTTACTAGGCAGGCGGGTGGATTATTTTTTTCGAAAGCGTCCTCCTCGGAGGGCGCTTTTTTTGGTCGAGTGTGAGTCGATTCCCAGGAAAGGAGGGTGGGCGACCCGCCCACGGCATCGACTCAGCTCACATCGCGGGCGAGTCGCCCTCACTCCTTTTGACTTCGGGCGTGCCAGTTACTCGCCCTTCCGTAACCACCTCGAATCACCCCCTCCAAAAAAAATAGATGATGAAAATTCGTGCGCTTTGTGATTAAGTGCTTTAGTTCTTCTGGCATGCCGAAAAAGACAACTGCCAAGAAAACGACCAAGGCCTATCAGGCGCCTCAATTTCTCGTCGATTTACTCGACGCACGTTCCCCCACGGGGCACGAATACGAGGCTCAAACAGTGATCGATCACTATGTTCAACCGAAGGTCGATGCCTATCGTAAGGACACCATGGGCAACCGCTTCGCCACGGTGAATCTAGGTGGCGAGCCTTCCTTGCTATTGGCTGGACACATCGACGAGCTCGGCCTGATCATCACATACATCAACGACAAAGGTTTCGTCTATTTCGACACGCTTGGCGGTCATGATCAGTCGATGATTTCTGGACGTCGGGTTTCAATTTTGACTAAAGCGGGTATCGTCAAAGCAGTGACTGGTAAGCGTGCGATTCATCTGATGAGTGCAGAAGATCGTAAGAAGGTGCCAGACACACACGAGATCTGGATTGATCTGGGCGTCAGAAATAAGGAGGAGGCTGAAGCTCTGGTCCGGATCGGCGATACCGCGGTCTACGATCAAAGCTTCGAACTCATTCGTGGTAGCGTCGGGGTAGCGCGTGCCTTTGATGATAAAGCGGGTGCCTATGCAGTGCTCGAAGCAGTCCTGCGGCTTAAGCAAGAAAACAAGCTGGCCGCAAGGGTTACCGCCGCCGCTACAACTCAAGAGGAGATCGGCACACGTGGTGCAATGGCGGCCGCGTTCTCTGAGAACCCTGATTTCGCGATCGCAGTGGATGTCGGCCATGCGACGGATTCACCCGATTGTGACCCGCGGAAATATGGCAATTTCATTCAAGGTGGCGGCCCGATTATTTGCCGTGGTCCGAATATCAATCCAGTCATTTTTGAGAAGATCATTGCCTGTGCCGAAAAAAATAAGATCCCGTATCAGATCGAAGCTGACTCACGCCCGACTGGCACTGATGCGCGTGCGATTCAAGTCGCCCAGGCTGGCATCGCCACAGGTCTTTTGTCGATTCCGCTGCGTTATATGCACACTCCCAGCGAGATGGTAGACCTTGAGGATATTGAGCACACCGTGCAATTGTTAGTAGCCGTCGCCAAGTCTCTGAAGAAGAGCGATCGCGGTGTTTGGTAGCGATCAGTCTGCGCTGCACTGTCTTTTCTCTGGTAAGAGCTGCGCTGTAAGTGTGTAGCAGCTTATTGGTAGGGTTTGCTCGAAGGCCTTGCTATCAGTGCACAATCTTCAGCATTTGGGTGAGCTGGCCGTATGCTAGCCCTTATTACAGCGAGATTTCACCCGATTCCACGACAGTGGTTGACGGCATCCATTTGGAGGTCGTACCAAACTTTACCCGTAGTTTGTAGTCGAACATCTCTTGTGGTTGATTGATGAGCTTTTGCAGCAATCGAGCGCTGTTGAGCAGGCTGGCTGCAGAGCTAACCGAGACCATGCCAGCGCTATAGCCTTCAATCGGCGGTAGATCCTTCGCCGTACCAGTGACCACTTCAATGCCTTCGAGGCTGAGTTCATAATAGAGGCCGTGTAAATCGATGGTCTCGGCGTTCGGGTTCACAATTCGCAGTTGGATGGTAAACGCCATCGCATTGGTATCGCTCGCATCTTTTGTGATGCCCACGACATCGATCTGCGGGCTCTCGTAGTTCTTGTCAAAGGTCGTGCAACCACTCCAGCAGAGCACCATTAGACAGGAGAGGAAGCAGAGACGGTGGGCAGATAATAGCATAGATTTTAGCTTAGGAATAGGTCGTGTGCGTGCAAGTCGGATCCTGCATGTCTTTATCTACAGTACATACAGCTTGGATGGGGATTTGTGTTTAGAGCGCCAATGCGTTGAGCCGTAGTTGATAGAATAAGCGATTTAATAGGTTTTTCTTGTAAGGAGTCATCATTCAATTCGATAATACTAAGTATGTCATCTGATCCTTCAACTTCATCTATCACTGAACGTGCTTGTACTCTAGTCGGATCCGTCATCCCGAGCTGTATGGAAGGATTGCGGCTCGTCGAGTTAGGGCAGCAGCGTCGGCTTAAATTGCATGAGCGCCTGGCATTGTTCTATAACTCGCCGCTCTGCCTGCATTGTAACTGCAAGCGAGATAAATTCGACAAGGAGCGGGCGAAGCTGCGTGAGATTGATCGCCAGCGCCGTGCTTCAGGTCAATGAGACTTTGTCTGGGCCGACGAGTGCTTGGTCATGTAAGTTGCCGCTGTCTGTATCATGGTTAAGTCAGGCAAAATTCACAAACCGTTGGTTGCCGTATCTGGGGCGAGTGGTTTTGTCGGCACTCATTTGCGCGCCGAACTAGCAGATGTGTATGAATTCCGGGCGCTGTCGCGGAGTGCCAATGTAGTCGAGCGCAATGCGTGTGAAAGCTCGACACAATGGAGCCAGTGCGACCTATATTCGCTACCAAAAGTCACCGAGGCGCTGGAGGGATGTGAATATGCGTTTTATTTGGTGCATTCGATGGCACCTTCGAGTCGCTTAATGCAGGGTAATTTCGAGGATACCGATCTATTGCTGGCGGATAACTTTATACGTGCAGCCGAAGCAGTCGGCGTCAAGCACGTCATTTATTTGAGCGGCTTGCTGCCAGATGAGAAGGATGATTTGTCGCCACACTTGCGTAGTCGCTGTGAAGTCGAGCAGGTGTTACGTTCACGTTCTGTGCCAGTTACAGTGCTACGTGCGGGACTGATCTTTGGCCCCGGTGGTTCGTCGTTCTCGATGCTGATTAACTTAGTGCGTCGCCTGCCAGTTATGTTGCTGCCGGCGTGGACAGGTTCAATGACGCAGTCGGTTGATATTAAAAACGTCTGCCAAGCATTTCGTCTCTGCTTGGGGGATGTGACCTTGGCTGGGGGTATTTACGATTTAGGCGGACATAAGCCGATGACTTACCGTGAGCTGATTTTGCAAACCGGGAAGTTGCTCGGCCGTGAAGTTCGAACCCTGCGCGTCCCAGTTAATTGTTTTGCGCTGTCGAAACATTGGGTCGCGTTATTCAGTGGTGTTGCGCCGGCCTTGGTTGGGCCATTACAGGAAAGTTTGCAGCACGATCTGCAGGCCAGACCGAATCCCTTACTGCAACGCTTAGAGGGAGAATTTGTCTCGTTCGCAGAATCGTTTCGAGCTGCGGTGGATGCCTCTGGTTGTCCGTTGCCGAACCCCAGAAGTCATACGCAGTTAGCAGACAAACAAGCGATTAAGCGCGATCGTCGGGTTCGCTCGGTGCAACGTATGGCGTGGCCTGCTGGATGGACTGCGGCAAGAGTGACGCGCGAATATGGCACATGGTTGAGCCAGCGTTATCGTGGCTTACTGGCAGTCGAAACAGACAGTATGGGGGTCGTCCGTTTTTTGATTGGCGGCCTGAAGCTGTGCCTGCTGGAGCTGACACCGACACCGTTCAGTGAGGATGCGGAGCGTTGTGCTTTTTATATTACCGGTGGCTGCCTTTCGCGCACGGTAGATCCTCCAGGACGCTTGGAGTTTCGAATTGTTGAATCGCGCGATTGCGTGGTGGCATCGATTCATGGATTTGCACCGACGTTACCGTGGTGGTTGTATGCATGCACTCAAGCACGGGCGCATTTATTGGTGATGCGTGCGTTTGGCCGGCACTTGAAGCGCTCCTGTGCGCAGTGATTGCATCAAAAGCGTAATGGCGAGACCTCGGCGAGTGTGAAACTGCTGAGAATCAAGTGGCTCGCCAACGGCGTGATCGCCTTTGTTGGCGTAGCAATGCTGCATGCCGCAATCGAGAGGGGTTCTGGTCTGTCGCAGGCTACTTGTATTCCTGCTTGATGTAGGCCAGTAGGGAGGGAATGGCTTCGACCATTGAATCGAGGCACTGCTGATAGGCATCGAAATTTTGGCCGTATGGATCGGGGATTTGTGGATCTACGCCTGGCTCCATGAATTCGCGAAAGAGATGCAGGCGCTTGGGGAGTCCTGTATGGTAGTGCGCCAGGATGTCGAGGTGTGAATCGGTCATACCGATGATCATGAAGGCACGGTCGATCAGCTCTTGAGTCACGGGTTGGCTCAGGTGTTGTGCTAGATCAATGTTAACTTTTTTGAGCGCTGCGACTGAATTACTTGAGGCAGGCTCACCAAATCCAGCTGCGACGCCAGCCGATTCAACGGTTAGCTGATCAAGCGGTGCGCCTTCAGCAGCAAGCGCATGTTGTAGTAGTTTTGCTGCCATTGGGCTGCGACAGATATTACCGGTGCAAACAGTGAGGATTAGATTGCGATCTTGAGCCATTGAAAAGAGAGATTAAGCAAGTAGTCGGGCCTGTCACAACTCTTTTGCCCGAGTGTGATTATAGTTCGGGTTGCCGCTGTAAGATTTGTAGGGCGGCGATGATATCAATCCCGCGTTGCAGGATACGATCTGGCTCAATCATGTGGCTATCAGGCGCGCTAGCTTGATCACTATCGCTGCTGCTATCCTCATTGCGAAGAAGTTGTATGATATCCGTGCCTGCTTCGTAGAGATGATAGCTGAGGTAGTTTTGCTTCGCGTCACTTTCTAGTCGAATACGCGGTTCAAACCCCACTCCTACCAGTGAGGTATCACCGTCGGGGCGAACCTCGCCGCAAAGAATCCAAGCGTTGTTTGAGGTCTTGCGGTAAAATCCAGTGCGGCCTGCGGTGGATTCACCGACGGCGATGATCGCTCCTGCTGCTTGCAGTTGATGTAGCACTGCCTCGAATGGGCCAGCTGTATCGCGGTTGCATAAAATGATTACAGGGAAGTCGCGCACAGTGCTGGGGGTCTCGCCAGATGTGCTGAGGTCGGTGGGCACCGCCCCGATGATGGTCAGTGTCTTGGCCTGCTTCGCGGTGGCAAAGCCGCTGAATATATCCACCGCAGTGTGATTCGATTTTAAAAAGCGTAAATCTAGGATGAGCGCGGCCTGCGTCTGGAACTCTGCCAGCACCGACTTCGCTTCGTCCAGGCGGTAGAGACGAATGTATTTGATCGCGCGCGGCAAGTCCTCGACACGTGCAGCGACTCGACTTTCGGAGTGGATCTCCAGCTGCGGTTGTTCAAATAGGACGCGATCTGGGAATAATGCTGCCAAGCCGTGCAGGCGAATCGCTTCGTCGCTGTAATCGCGCAAAGATGGAAACAGTGCCGCGTCCTGTCCCTGCGCAGGCTGGTATGTGACTGCCGCGCAGATCATCGCTGTACTGAGAAACTGTTTAACGCTCATCATCCACAAGGTGCCAGTTTAGCGATTGAGCTCTTGATGGCCAATGTCGCGCCGGAGATATTTGCCGTCGAAGTGGACCTGATCGCATACGCTATAGGCGAGGTCGGCGGCGGCTTGGAGGCTCGGCGCTTGTCCACTAACGCCCAGTACGCGGCCACCGTTAGTGGTGATCGTGCCATCCTCTGCACGCTTGGTGCCAGCATGCACGATTGCGGAGCGTTCTGGAGTAGTCGTTGGGAGCGTAATGGTGTCGCCCTTTGCATAGCTGTCAGGGTAGCCGCTAGCTGCCAGCACGATGACGATCGCAGCGCCAGGGTGAAAATTAAGCTTTGCGGGGAGTGCTTCGCCCTTTGCGGAGGCGAGCAGCACTGGCACGAGATCGTCGGCGACCATTGGTAGCAGTACCTGTGTTTCAGGATCACCGAAGCGGACGTTGTATTCGAGTACGCGTACACCCTTTGGTGTGAGCATGAGGCCAGCGTAAAGGGTGCCGCAAAAGTGAATGCCGTCAGCTTTAAAGCCGTCGAGGGTCGGGCGCAGCACTTGCGTTTCGATCTGAGCCTGCATCTCTGCAGTGACGCGGCTGGTCGGTGTGTATGCGCCCATGCCGCCGGTATTCAAGCCAGTGTCGCCTTCGCCGGCGCGCTTGTGGTCTTGGCTCGGTGGCAGGCAGACGAAATCATCGCCCGAGACAATGGCGTGAATGGAGGCTTCTTCGCCGTACAGTGTTTCTTCGATCACGATCTCGTGGCCGCTAGCGCCGAAGGCGTTACCTTCGAGCATGTCTTTGACCGTAGCAATCGCTTCAGCTTGGCTTTGCGCCATGATCACGCCTTTGCCCGCGGCGAGGCCGCTGGCTTTGATGACGATCGGCGCGGGGTGTGTGTCGAGATACTCTAGCGCGGCGGCGACTTCGGTAAAGCTAGCGTATTCAGCGGTGGGGATGTTGTGGCGGGCAAAGAAATCTTTACAAAAGACTTTGCTCGATTCGAGCTGAGCGCCCTGAGCGTTCGGGCCGTAAGCGGGGATGCCGACGGCTTGTAGCGCATCGACGAGGCCTAGGCTGAGTGGCACTTCCGGACCGACGATGACGAGGCCGATGCGGTGTTCTTGTGCGAGTTGGACGATGCCTTGGATGTCTTCGACGCCGACGTCGTAACAATCGACTTCAGAAGCCATGCCACCATTGCCTGGTGTTGCGATGACGCGCTCGGCGAGCGGGCTCTTTAGGCACATTTGTACGAGGGCGTGTTCGCGTCCACCAGAACCTACGACAAGAATAGAAAACTTAGATGTATCGGCCATAATACAAAGCACGTTTCCAGAATCCTTTTCAGAGGTAAAGGCTGTTTTAGGTGAGAGTCGCTGGTTTTTCTCTGGTTCGAGCACGCCGAGACAGACTCTGCTGGATTTAATGAATTCTAGAATTAGATAATAGTAGCTTTTTTACGCTTATTCGTAGCTTTATTCAAATTTAGCGCAGGAATTTCGCGGTAATAAAGATTTATTTTTTTCACTTGTAATAGACAGTTAGTTAACTAATCTATTTTTAATTTAAACTAACGTTTACTTAATTAAAGTTAACTTAAGTTAGGATTAATTTCGCTGCGATTCGCGCGGCTCAAAGCATATAATCAAATAAATAAGTATGAACGATCGAACTCAGCAGGTAAACGGGGATTTTTCAAGCAGAGGTTCAGGCCTCTCTTCATGGTGCGCTTCCATTTTTGGAGTCGCGGTTTTTTTTAGTAGTGCTGAGCCGTTACAGGCTGAGATGGCGCTCGGTAATTATGGTGCGGTTGCTGTAGATGTCGAAACTAGCCTGACGCATTCGTCTAATATCTTTCGTAATAGCGATGAAGAGGATGACATCATCTTTCAGGTGCTGCCACGTCTACGCTATCGCTTCGATCAAGGCACTGTTCGAGTCGAAGCTCATGCGGGCGTCGATGTGATTCGATTCGATGATTTCGACGATAATGATGCGGAAGACATTAAGAGTCATGTCGCGATTGATTTCCCGTATGGGGACGCGGTTGAAGACCGGCGCTACGATGTCCGTTTGGAAGGTGGCTATAACGAGCGCACTGTGCCGAACGACTCGGTGCAGGACATTACGCAGACTAAGGAAGTCGATTTAAGTGCAATCGGGCGCTATTATGTATCTGAGCGGACTTTCCTGCGCAGTGGCGTTGAATTTCTAGACAAACAATCGCAGACCTCGGAGTATGACGATGTGCAGCGCATCGAGGTGCCGGTCGAGTTCTTTTATGATTATAGTGAAGACCTCAGTTATGGTCTAGGTTACCGTTATACGGATACCGATGTCAGCGCCGATGGCGTAGAGCCTGAGGCAGACAGTAACGACCATGCACTCTACCTCGCGGCGGTCGGACAAGTGGCTTCGGCGATAACTGCAGAGATCCGTGTTGGTGGCCAACAGCGTCAATTCGATGATGAGGCGTATGATGACGAAACTCAATTTTTCATGGAATCGTCGCTGAGTTGGGTCGCGACTGATCTCACGGCGGTTGAGTTCTCTATTGGTAATGGCTTCGACACCACCATTGATGATGTCTCCACGGAGACGTTTTTCGTCGAGCTGGGTCTGCGCCATCAGTTCTCAGAGAAGATCCGCGCTTCGGCCAGCCTGGGCTATGAGGATGTGAAATATTCGGATGATCGAGACGATGATCAATTCTCGGTAGCAATCGGGTGTGGTTATACACTGATTGAGGATCAACTTCAGGTTGAAGGCGGTTTTCGCTATGCGGATCGTGATTCGAATCAAGATGACTCTACTTACGAAGTCGCCACTTTCTTCCTGTCGATTGCCTACTTATTCTAATCCCTTGGTGCGGTTCCTCATCCTATGATTAATAGCGTCAATAAATTTCAATCAAACAGCTGGTTGTTGCTGGTGCTGGTTCTTACCTGCGTCATCCCCTTAGATGCAACCTGGGGAGAGAGTCGGACCCGATTCCGATCCACAGAGAAGGTATACCAGGCGCCAGAGGTGGTTTACAAGCTGTCGCCGTTTGATCTAGTCAGGGTCACAGTCTACGGTGAAGATGATTTAGCCTGTGAGCAGCGCATTTCTGATAAGGGCATCTTATCGATGCCGTTGTTGGGTGGAATCCTAGTTGGTAATTCGACCGTGTCTGAGGCAGAGGATTTGGTTGAGCAGGTGTTTGTGCAGCAGCAGTATCTGCGCAATCCGGTGGTGAGTATTAGCATCCAGGAATTTGCCCCTAAAATAGTTACAATCTTAGGGGAAGTGGAGCAGCCTGGGGCGATTGCCATTCCGCCAGGTCAAAACGGTGTGCCGCTGTTGGTTGCAGTAGCCGGAGCGGGTGGCTTTACCGGTACCGCCAAATTGACTCAGGTGCGTGTGACCCGTGCCTCACGTGGTGCTGCGGCGCAGCAGATCGACATTGTCAATGCGAGCAAGTTGCTCGATTCAATCGAGGCGGGGCAGAGTCATTCGATGGTGGTCCATCCTGACGATATCGTGTTTGTACCAAAACGGGTCTTTTAATCTCATATTTCACCGAATAATCAACGCATGAGCTATATGAAACATAATTTTAAATCGCAGCGTAGCCAGGCTGCAGGGGGCAGTCGTGGTGGCAGTGATTCGTTGATTAGTTTGCTGGATATATTCCAAATTGTGCGCCGCCACTGGCTGTTTGGCGCGGTCTGCGGATTGATTATGGCAGTTGCAGTAGGTGCGTTTTTACTGATGCAGCCGCGGCAGTATCGCGCAGAATCATCACTCGTTATCGAGCTTGCGACCGAAAATATTATCGATGTCAAAGAAGTGCTGAATACCAATGTGCAAAATAATAGTATGTTGGCTTCAATTATGAATACGCATACCAAACGCTTACAGAGTCGGGCGTTGGCGGATACCGTCATGGGCGGATTGGAGCCTGAGATGGGGGATCGCTTTTTGGAAGGCTATGTTGGGCCGTTAGAGGAGTTGGATGCGTCTAAGGAATTACCCGATGCCGTCGGGCTGTTGCTTAAACACGGGCTCGAAGTTAAGTGGGAGGAAGACTCCCAAGCGATTCAGATTGTGATTACCCATTCGGATCCGGAGGTGGCGCAAGCGGTGGCAAATCAGTATGTCGATCAGTATATTCAGTACAAGGCGGAGGTGCGGTCCAAATCAACTGGTGAGGCAGTTTCTTTCTTAGGCCAAGAGGTCGAAGAACTGCGGCTCGATTTGGTTGAGCGAGAGATGGCACTGCAGGAATACCGCGACGAGAAGAACTTAGTGACTGCAGAGCGAGGGGAGAGTATCGTGGCGCAGAATCTGACCCAGTGGAGCCAAGCGGTGACCAATGCGCGTGTGCGGTTAGCTGGGGTCGAGAGTCGCTTAGAGCAGATTCGCCTTGCCGAGAATCAATTGGCCGCGATGATGAACATTCCGTTTGTCGGCGGCCGCGATGATGTCAAAGTGATCTATGCGCAGTTACAGGAGCTGCGGCGAGAGGCTCAGGTGATGAGCGCAATTTATTTGAAACGTCATCCACTAATGGTGCAGAATCTGGCGTCGCAGGCATCGGTAACAGAGGCGCTCAGTCAAGCGATCGAACAGGCCCGCCAGGAAGTTTCGGTGGAGTACCATACGGTGGTGGCTGAGCTGAAAGATTTAGAAACCAGTTTGGCGGAAACCAAACAGGAGGCCTTGCAGGTCGAACTCGACCTAATCGAGTATCGTATGCTGGATCGCCAAGTGGAGCGCTTACGCCTCGCCTATGATGCCCTGTCGACTCGTTATAGTGATACCACCATCGCGGAGCGCATGGATTTGAATACGGTGCGGGCGCTCGATCTGGCAATTATGCCCGCTAAGCCGGCGTGGCCTGACCACCAGAAGATAGCGCTGGTGATGTGCTGCCTAGCCGGTGTGTGTTTTGTCGCAGTCCCGCTTGGGGTTGAGTTGGTCGATGGCCGATTGAGTAGTTTCGCTGACGTTGAGTCTTACTCTAACAAGCCATTACTGGGTGATGTTCGACACTTCCCGCGCAAAAGCCTAGCGGAAATGTCGCATGCGGTTTTTCGCAAAGACATCGACTTGCTAGAGCCCTTTCGATCGATTTACAGTAGCCTGCGGATGAAGACCGACTTGAGCGCGGGGCCGCTTTCGCTGGTGGTGACCAGTTCATTGCCAGGCGAGGGCAAGTCGTTTGTTTCGTGCAATCTTGCGGCGGCTTTTGCGACGCATAACTATCGAGTCCTTTTGGTCGATTGTGATTTGCGTCGGCCATCGTTACACCAGGCATTTGGGGCCGAAAATCAGCATGGATTAACTGCTTGGTATGCTTCGTTGCAATCCGATCGCAGCACGCAGGCCTCGCACGAAACTGAGTCACTAGGGATCGTGTCGGTTCATGAGAATCTGTCGCTGCTCACTGCCGGTAAATCGAGCGACATCCCGACCGAGATCCTTGGCGATTCAAAGACTGCCGCGCTTTTTGAGCGCTTAAAACAAGACTACGATGTGGTCATCTTCGACACCGCGCCAGTCGGGCTGTTCGCAGACGCGACCTTAGTTGCTGATTATGCAGATAGCTGCATCTTTGTTGCGCGGCAATTTAAGGTTTCGAGAGCCAAGGCGCGTTACTCGATCGGCTTGATGGACAACTTAAATATTTCAGTACTCGGGGTTGTTTTCAATGGCATCAGAGATGTCACGGCCGCGGTCGGTTATGGCAACCAAGCCAGCAGTTACTACGGCTACGGTTACGAGCGAAATAGAAAAAAATATAATGAGTATTACGACCAATAAAGCCGTCAGCGCTGATGCTCGTCTGAGTGTAGCCGCTAGCGCACAGCGTGCGGCCACCTACACCTGCGGTTTGTGGAATACCGCGATCCTGTCTGCCTGCTTACCAGTACAGTGTGACTGTGTGATCAATGTCTAGTTTATGTGTACAACGCATTCCCCAGCAACGATTCGTTCGCATCCTGTCAGTGCTCTGACAACGAGGTCTTAATTTAGGGAAAGTTAGACCTTTGAGTTCAACAAAACCTTACGGTTTTAGATATTTAGATGGTTTCGCCTTGAATTCTGAGGTGAGTGACCAGTGGCGGAAGCTTGTAAGCCTGCCCAGTGTTTAAGAGTTCAGTGTGGATATGAAGGAGATCGACTTTAGTCAACGTGCCGAACGCAAAAAAGCCGTCATCTGGCATGTCGCCGGCGGCTGGTTGAGCAATCTGATACATATCATTCAGGGCTTGCTGCTGATCCCTCTTTATTTGCACTATTTGGGCGATCGATTGTATGGTTTTTGGTTAGCCACCGGTGGTGTGTTAGCCTTGATCGCAATGGTCGATATGGGCGTTGCGGTCGTCACGCTGCAGCGCTGCGCAGCAGCTTTTGGCCGCAAAGAGCTCGTCTCAGTGACCCAGTATTTCTGGCATGGTGCGGTGGTCATGGCCGCGGTACTGACGTTATTTTTGATTGCGGTGATCACGGTTGGAATAGTCATTCCAGAATGGTTGCAAATCGATCCAGCCTTTCAGCAAATTATTATCTACTGCTTTTATGCGACCTCGATTGCGTCCATGGTTCATCTGGCCAACGACTTTATGCGCAATTTTGCGTCCGCCCTACAGCGTAATCATATTCCAGTTTTCGCCCAGACCTTAGGCGACTTGGTGAGTTTGCTTGGCATCCTATTGGCGCTGGTGGTATTTGAGCTGGGCCTCTGGGCCTTGGTGGTGGGTGTGCTCTTGCGCACGCTGGTGCCATTCGTGATCAATCTGCTGCATACGCAATTGATTCTACGTTCGCTCGGTCAGCGTAATTGCTGGTCGAGCGCCATTTTCAAGGATTACATCTCGATGACACCCGCTATCCTGGCAGCCAAGGCGAGCGGCCAATTTGCGCAAAATTTACCGGCCGTGCTGATCACACGTGCGATTGGCCCCGAGGCGATGGTCGCCTTCACTGTAACGATGCGTGTGCTCGGGCTGCTACAGAACTTTATTAACCACGCGCTGGCGGCGCTCTATGGCGCGTGTAGTCATTATTTTAGTGATCCCGAAGTTAGCAACCAACGCCGGTGCCAGACCTTGGCCCAATTAGCCCGTGGCTATTTCGTCGCAGCGGGGGTGGGCGTGTCGTTGTATGCATTGTTCAATCAAGGCTTCATTGCGATCTGGATATCGGAGACGCAGTTTGTCGGGCAACTGTTTACCTGTCTCGCCGCATTGTCATCCTTTATTCAAGTTCGCAACAGTCTGTTTGTTGGCCTGGGTATTTCGGTGGGAGAAATTCGCGCGGTTGAATTGACCCAGTTTTTTGAATATTCAGTCCGTATCGGCCTGATCGTGTTGGGCATTTACGCCGTTGGTCTGCTTGGCGTGCCCTTGGCAATCATCATCTCAGGCTTACTGGCGCAGTTTCGCTACATCTATATTTTCCGCCGCAAGGGCGTTCTGATCGCGCAGGCACTGAGTCCGTTGCTGTGGCAATGGGCGCCGTTGGCGCTGTTACTCGCGCCGATCTACCTGGCGGCCAGTTTGTTTGTAGTCGATAGTTGGCCCCGTTTTCTGAGCTACACCGCCTGCGCGGCCATCCCGTTCGGCTTACTGTTGCTATTTTTCCTACCGGGCTTCAAAGTGCAGCTCTTCAAGGCAATCGGACGGATCCCATTGCTGCCCAGGGCGGTGCAAACCACTCGCTAACAGCAGTACACCACATCCGATACGATGAAAATAGGATTTGTTAGCCCGATCGATGCTCAGGGATGTGATCGATTAATCAAATGATAATTTATCTAATCATAGTTTGCGCCTTGGTCGGATTGGGGATTTTGCTGGTTATCCCAGCGATCCAGTTATTCGAAAGTAGGCCACTACTGTCGTTATGTCCGCTGGTGCTGATTTTCGTCGCGACCAGCTTTTATAATAATGGTCAACCGATTAGCTATGATTGGACTGGAATCAACATCAACATAATCGACCTGATCGGCCCGCTGCTACTCTGCCTGACTTTTCCATTCTTTTTTGCGCGCTTGCGCGATGGTTGCGGACGGCACGATCTCCTGCTGTTGCTGCTATTGCTGTGGTCGGGTATTCTAGGATTGAATTATATCCTCGGACTCCGCGTATTCGGTTTGCAGGGCGCGACCAATGAATTCAGGGGCTACTTCTATATCATCTGCATCGCGCTATATGTGGCATCGCTCGATATTGCGAGGGTCTGGCAGAAGCTCGAAAAACTGGTTCTATTCGCGGCATTCTGCATTTCGATTGTCGCAATCATCGGGTTTGTGGAAGGCGGGTTTTCACGTGAGGATCGTCCGATCGGTTCATCCCTCGCGCTGCTGATACTGCAAGCGCTGTTGATTGCGATCTTCATGCATCAGCGTGGACAGTTGCGTCTCTGGCTGATTCCGCTGGTGGTAGCGCTGTTGCCACTGGTGATACTCCTTCAGCATCGCAGCGTCTGGATCGTGGCGATCATTGCATTGGCTCTGGTGTTGTGGCTTTTGCCCTCCCTACGGACTGCGCTGATCCAGTGGGGAGTGATCGGTACGGTAGTCTGTGGCGGATTGTGCACGCTGGTGTTCGGTGCCACGCTACTGGAAGCGTTGACTGAATCTTATGCCGACGCCGCCGCGAGCGCTCTCGACCCCAGCGGTGCCGATGGGAACGGCACGACGTTTTCGTGGCGCGTCCAGGGCTGGACTGCCTTATTGACCGGCGAGCAGATGGATTCGGCGCGCGAGCGGTTAATCGGTAATCCATTTGGTACTGGATATGATCGTATCATGCTCACGGGTGATGGTGTAAAGCAACTGCGCAGCGAGTCGCCGCACAATTTCTACGTGCAAACGCTGTTGCGGGGTGGGGCGCTCGGCTTATTAGCGTTTGTCGCGCTACATGGCATGCTGCTGCGCAGCCTGTTGCGGTGCGCTAAACGGGATGTGGCGGCGCGTCCATTTTTACTGTGTATGGCAGTGCTAGTCACTTCGCAGCTGGTCTATTATATGGTGTATGGCTCCGATTATATACAAGCTATTTTTCTCGGCTCGGCGATCGGCTGGTTGCGGCATTCCGAAACAGAGTACGCCAACAGATGAGCCCACCAGTCAAAATCTGTGCGGTACTCACCGCGTTCAATCGTCGCGAGCAAACTGTTGACGCCTTGCGGTCTTTTTTTAGTCAGGGGCAGGGGCTGGATTTAACTGCGGTCCTGATGGATGACGGCAGCACAGATGGAACCACCGCAGCGGTGCAAACGCAGTTTGGGGAAGTGACGGTATTGAGCGGCGACGGGTCATTATACTGGAATCGAGGGATGGCAGCCGCCTATCAAACCGCGCGTTCGTTGGGGGCGGATTATTACCTGTGGCTCAACGATGATACGCTCCTTGAGCGAGACTCATTAAGCCGGCTAGTGCAGGAGGCTGGTACGGTACAGGAACCGAGGGGCAGCATTCTTGTCGGTTCGACCCGCGACCCAGTGACTGGGGAATTAACCTACGGTGGACTGCGCTCCGCCTCCGCATGGCACCCGGGCAAATTCAGACTTTTACAGCCAGGATCAGCGTTGCAGCAGTGCCATGCGATGAATGGCAATATCGTGCTGATTTCTGCGGCGGCTGCCGACTCTGTCGGTGAGATGGATGAGTTCTTTACTCATGCGATGGGGGATTATGATTATGCCCTGCGGGCTGTTAAAGTGGGGGTAGCTGTTGCGGTCGCGAGCGGCTGGCATGGCCTCTGTGCTCGAAATCCAGCAGACACATCATGGTTTGATCAAGCATCGTTCTTGGCTCGATGGCGTGCGGTGAATTCACCGAAAGGCTTACCGATGCAGGATTGGGCGTATTTTCTACAGCGACATGGGGGTCTGACATGGCCGCTGGCTTGGTTAGTAACTTATCGACGAATGCTTACCATATTATGAATCTATTAATTGCATATCAAGGCCAAGAAGCAGAGGATCACCCAGGGAAATTTGCAGGCTTCGAGCACGCAGTTCAGCAAGGCACGCTGCAACGGCATTCGTCGATGTTTTGGAAACGTAATCGCACCGCGAACCAGTGGGCACGTTTTTGGGACGAGTTAATCGAACGGGTTGGGGCTGAGCGTATTGACTGGGTACTACTGCATCATTTTCATGATTGTAAAATAATGTTGGGCGATGCGCTCGTGCGTCTTAGAAAGATCCATCCGCAAGTTCGAATTGCAACCAGCTTGGGGGATCCTTTTTGTCGGTTTGTACATCGGGTACCGCATTCGTTTGTACAAGCTGCATGCATGTCGGATATCGTTTTTCTCACCGGTTTCGGTTATCTGGCTGATCAGCTTACTCGCGCAGGAGTGCGTAACATGCTGTTGATGCCGCTTGGTTATTGTGACGTTCGGTTCGGTAAGACGAGACCGATACAGTTGACCGCACAGCGCGAAGGAATTGTCTTTGTCGGTAACCGCAGGCTTGGGCGTAATCCCACACATGAGCTCTTTTGGAACGGACTGAAGCGTATTCGCCTAGTGGAACTATTGGATCGACGCTACGGCAAGCAGTTCCACCTCTACGGCGATGGCTGGGGGAAGCTGCCTTCGGCCCGCGGTGCACTGCCGTTTGAGCAGCAGGGGGAAATCTATGCTGGAGCAGAGGTGGTCTTTGGTGGCTTCCCTGGTGTGACCTATGAATATTATACTTCCAATCGTCACTTTATTGCCATGTCGGAAGGCGCTGTCATGGTCGATTTTCAGGTCTATGGTGTGGAACGCCTGCTGCAGCCTGGTGCGCATTGGTTACTTTTTCGGACAGAAAAAGATCTTATGGGGCAAATTGATACTATCCTGGACGGTGGCGCGGCGGAGGCCAGTGAGATGGCTTTGCGCGGACAGCAACGTGTGCGCCAGCATTTTTCTAAAAAAGTCTTGGCCGAAACGATGATCCAAATCTGGCGCAATTTCGATTTCGAGCGTGCTAGCAATGGTATTGCAGGAATCCCACAATTGCCCTTCGTGCTGCCTGAGTTTGCAGGGGCGCAGTATGCCCACCGATTTGTCAGGAACTGGCTCGGATAGGGCGATTTGCGCATGTGCGACGGTCTGCCGATCTGACAGCAGGAATTATATGAAACATTGGTTTGCTGGTTTTTCAATAGATCGCAGGAGTAACTCTTAAAACGGTGTGAAGCGCCATCTGGTAGGGTTAGTCTAGTATGTGTTAACTTACAGAAGCGTTAACTAATTTCATAGAATAAATTAAAATAAATATAAAAATCGGTATTTTAGCTTTGTAAACGGGCTGGTAAAAAACAAATTATACATAATTATAAAACAGTTTGCTAATAATTAAAAAGGCGTTTGAATGTAGTAGAATATGAAGAATTATAACCCTTATTGATTTAGCTATTATGCATGTGTTAACCGAAAAAAAACCTATTGCCTTCGCCGAAAAAATTTCGCCAGCAGCGTGTTGCCGCTTTTGCAGTGCACCGCTCACGCGGACTTTTGTCGATTTGGGCATGTCGCCATTGTGCGAGAGTTTTGTATCCCCAGCTAACCAGAATGCGGCCGAGCTATTTTACCCGCTGCATGTATACCTTTGTAATCAGTGTAAGCTTGTTCAACTAGAAGAATATGTAAGTCCGTCTGACATATTTACTGAATATGCGTATTTTTCTTCTTTTTCTGATTCAGCCGTAAGACATGCAAAAAAATATGTTGAAATGATAATTCCGAGTGTGGCGCTCAACCAAGACAGTTTTGTGGTCGAAATTGCGAGTAATGACGGCTATTTGTTGCAGCACTTTCTGCCACATGGAATTCCGGTGACAGGTATCGAGCCAGCGCAAAACGTCGCCGCAGTAGCTCGTAAAAAAGGCATCCCCGCAGTCTGCGAGTTTCTTGCTCCAGTTGTGGCGCAGCGCTTTCGGGCTAAATACGGGCCAGCGAATCTCGTTATCGGCAACAATGTGTTGGCGCATGTTCCCGATATTAACGGTTTCGTCGAGGGGTTACGTTTACTCCTCGCAGACGACGGCGTCCTGACCATGGAATTTCCACATTTGCTGCGATTAATCGAAGGGAATCAATTCGATACCATCTACCACGAACATTTCTCGTATTTATCATTGCTTGCTGTGGAGACAATATTTTCAGCCCACGGGCTGACTGTTTTTGATGTGGAAGAACTTGAAATACATGGAGGCTCACTTCGTGTGTATGCGAGCCCCACATCTAGCCAGCCAGAGGCTCGACCCAATTTAAGCAAGATTAGGAAAGATGAAGCAGTGGCCGGATTTTACAATGAGGCTGCATATCTGGATTTCTCTATACGTGTGCTGGAAACCAAAAATAATATCCTCAAGACGCTGATCGAGTTAAAAAGTCAGGGAAAAAGTATTGTTGGCTATGGGGCCCCAGGGAAAGGTAATACACTGCTTAACTATTGCGGCATCCGGACTGACTTTCTCGATTATACGGTCGATCGTAATGACTATAAACACGGGCAGTTTTGCCCTGGCAGCCGTATCCCGATTTTTCCAATCGAAAAAATCCGCGAGACCAAACCTGACTATGTCTTTATTCTGCCGTGGAATTTGACTCGAGAGATTACCCAGCAATGCGAGTACATCCGTGAATGGGGCGGAAAATTTATCATCCCAATTCCGGAGGTGAAAATCATTTAACTATGAAAGTTGTATTATTTTGTGGCGGAATGGGCATGCGCATTCGCGAGGCCTCAGAGGCACTCCCCAAACCATTAGTCCATATCGGCGATCGGCCGATACTATTGCATCTAATGAAATATTATGCGCACTTTGGCCATAAAGAATTCATTTTATGCCTAGGTTACAAGGGTGAAGCGATTAAGAATTATTTTTTAAATTATAATGAAACCTTGGCCAACGATTTCACCTTAGCCAGTGGACAAAACCAAGTTACTTTGCTCAGCAATGAAATGAAGGATTGGACGATTAGTTTTGTTAACACCGGGCTAAATACCACTATTGGAATGCGTCTTAAAGCGGTTGAGAAATACTTAAAAGACGACGAATACTTCCTGGCCAACTACGCAGATGGTTTAGCCGATATTCCCTTAGATGAGTTAATCAACGACCACTACGAGCAGAATAAGATAGCGAGTTTTGTGGCCGTTCAGCCGAAGCAAACATTTCATATGGTGGACAGCGAGGAGGACGGTTCAGTCCTTGGCATTAAAGAAATGAGTAGCTCCAGTATCTGGGTGAATGGCGGCTTCTTTGTGTTCAAGCGTGAGGTTTTTAATTACATTAAACACGGCGACGAGTTAGTTAATCAGCCCTTTCAGCGCCTAATTGCAGAAAAACAATTACTGACACACCGCTATGAGGGCTATTGGGCCTGCATGGACACTTTTAAGGAAAAACAAGAGCTCGACGAACTTTATGCCAGTGGCGCAATGCCTTGGGCTATCCAACGCGAAAGATCAACCCTATGCTTAGTTTAATTCCATGCCGTAACCCCAGTCAAATTCTGCTGCTGGGAGCCCATTCTGATGATATTGAGATCGGTTGTGGTGCAACTATCTTCAAACTGGTGGCGCAATACCCGAAATGCGAATTTGTCTGGGTGGTTTTTTGTTCCAATCCAGCGCGCGCCGACGAAGCGCGCGCCAGCGCGGCGGCTTTTCTTGAAGGAGCCAGTCGCGTGGATATCCGGATTCTGTCCTTTCGCGATGGATTTTTACCTTGGTCAGGAATCGAGGTGAAAGAAGTGTTTGAAACACTGAAGAAAGAGACTTCTCCAGACCTAATATTTACCCATACCAAAGGCGACCAGCATCAAGACCATAGAACGCTCAGTGAACTCACTTGGAACACTTGGCGCGATCATTGCATCCTGGAGTATGAGATCCCGAAGTACGACGGAGACCTAGGTCAGCCTAACTGCTATATTTCAGTCAATCACTCTCAGACTAATGCGAAGATTAGTAATTTGATGCAGCATTTTAGTAGTCAAAATAAAAAACACTGGTTTAGCCCCGAGACCTTTCGAGCCTTACTGTGCCTTCGCGGCATTGAGTGCGGAGTCGAGCTGGCAGAGGCTTTTTATTTTCGCAAGCAGCTCCTTTTTGATGAGGCGGTTAAAATCTGAGAGACATCGGTAACAGTGTCTCTGCTGGCGTATTCTCCTTAATTGGAACTGATGCCATGCAAGGTGCTATCATCCGAACAGTTATTAAAGTACTTAGGCCCAGTTACATTACTTGTAGTGCGATTTATTATAGAGCGATCACAAGCGTTAGGCAGGGTTCATATTAAAAAAAGAGAGATACAATGAAGATAATTATACTAGGAAACCTCGGTTATATTGGTCCGGCAGTGACTCAACAGTTTCGGTTGAGCTTTCCTGACTCAGAGTTGATCGGTTTTGATATTGGCTATTTTGCCCATTGCTTGAGTCACCCAACATACCTTCCAGAGGCACAACTCGATCGACAGGTCTTTGGCGACATTCGGCAGTTCCCAGAGGCCTTACTGAAGAATGTCGATGCGGTGGTCGATCTGGCGGCGATCTCTAACGATCCGATGGGCAATGAATTCGAAGAAGTCACCATGGAAGTGAACTATCGCGCTGCAGTGCGAGTGGCAAAGATGTGTAAGCGTAATAGGGTCAAGAATTTCGTCTTTGCTTCAAGTTGTAGTGTCTATGGAGCAGCCAGCCAATACCCGAAAAAAGAAGACGACGAGCTGAACCCGTTGACGGCTTATGCGCGGTCAAAAATAGCCGCTGAAAAAGAGCTAGAGTTGTTGGCAGACGATAACTTCACGGTGACCTGTCCACGCTTTGCGACCGCGTGTGGCTTCTCCAGCCGCCTGCGGCTCGATCTAGCCTTGAACGATTTTGTTGCAGGTGCATGTGTCGACCAGCATATCGAAATTCTTAGCGATGGCACTCCCTGGCGGCCGATGATCAATACCCTCGACATGGCACGTGCCTTCGAATGGGGCGTGTTGCGTGAACAGCAGCAAGGCGGCTGTTTCCTCGCAGTCAATACTGGCTCAAATGACTGGAACAATCAGATTAAGCCTTTGGCCGAGGCTGTGGCCGCAGAAATTCCGGGCACTCGAGTCAGTGTAAATCAGCATGCTGCTCCCGATCTGCGTTCGTATCGGGTGAATTTTGACCTCTATCAGAAGCTGGCCCCGGAGCATCAGCCGCGCTGTGATTTGCACAGTACGATCTGCGAGTTGAGGGATGGACTTGAAGCGATGCATTTTAACGATCGCAACTTTCGTGAATCACAGTTCATTCGTCTGCGAACTTTGAGCCGCTTGCGTGAACAGCGATTACTCAATGATCAACTGCAGTGGGATTGGTCGCTGGGCAAATATGCTAAGTCGCTGTCGGCGGTTTCATGTATGTATTAGAGTGGCAGATTAAATGATGCAACACACGACCTGCCCCTGTTGCCAAAGCGCAGACCTCGACGGGTTTTTTACGATTTGCAACGCGCCCGTGCAGAGTATCATAGCGATTAAAAGCAACGCAGCGGCGATGCAGGTGCCACGGCATAATATAGTATTAACCTTCTGCAATCACTGTGGCTTTATTTTCAATAGCGAGTTCGACACTGAGTGGGACTACTTCACTCAAGGCTATGAGGATCAACAGGGTTTCTCGCCAACGTTTGTGCGATTCATCACTGCTACCACGCAGCGCTTTATTGATAAATATGCGCTGCGTAATCAGACGGTGATCGAAATCGGCTGTGGCAAGGGCGACTTTATCCGTTTGATTTGCGCGCTGGGCGATAATCAAGGAATTGGAATTGATCCCGCTTGGGTGCCTGGTCGCGGTGAGCCCAACCCAAACGTTCGCTTTATTCCTGAGTTCTATAATCAGTCGCATGCTGATCTTTATGCCGACTGTATAACCTGCCGTCATACGCTCGAACATATTTTCGAGACGAATGACTTTATTGAAATGATTCGGGAGTCGTGCCACAATGAGACTCCCATTTTGTTTTTTGAAGTGCCCAGTATTGTCCGTATTTTAAAGGATCAAGCCTTCTGGGATATTTTTGGCGAACATTGTAGTTACTTCAGTCCTGGTTCTTTGGCGCAGTTGTTTCGGCGTAACAAATTTGAAGTGCTGGATTTGTCTCTTGAATATGACGATCAATATTTGTTCATCGAAGCACGGCCAGTCGATGCTGTTTCGAATACAGTGCATCCTCTCGAAGAATCAGTTGCAGACTTGAAAGCATTGACCCGATTGTTTGCGCAAAAAATCAATAAGCATCTCGAACAATGGCGGGTACGACTCGTGCGATTGAAGGAAGAGAACAAGAAAGTCGTGGTGTGGGGAGGCGGGTCGAAGGCGGTCGGCTTTCTTACGCAGTTCGATGAAATCGGCGTGATTGAGCATGTGGTGGATATTAATCCGCATTTACTGGGCAATTTTATTCCAGCAATTAGCAAGCAATATGTCGGACCAGATTTCCTCGAAAGTTACCGCCCGGACGTAGTCATTCTGATGAATTCGGTATACATCAATGAAGTTCGAGCGGACCTAGCTGGCAGGGGATTACACCCTGAGCTGATTGGCCTATAACACAGATAAAATAGCAATGAAAACGGTAGATTATTTAATCATTGGCGGGGGAATCATTGGCATCACTATGGCCTTGGCGTTGAAGCGCCGACATCCAGCGAGCTCGGTGTGTGTGATCGATAAGGAAGCGCGACTCGGCATGCATGGCAGTGGCCGCAATAGCGGGGTGATTCATTCTGGGTTTTATTACTCAGCGAATAGTTTAAAGGCACGCTTTACCCGAGATGGTAATCGCGCCCTGAAGGAGTTCATACGTGAGCGAAAGCTGCTACTCAATGAATGTGGAAAGCTGGTGATCGCCAAGGACGAGTCAGAACTGCCAGTGCTGGATGAGTTGTTACAGCGCGGATCGGTGAATGGCGTGGAACTGTACAAAATTAGCGCCGAAGAAGCGCGCGAGATCGAACCGCGGGTCAAGACCTACCGGAATGCGCTGTGGAGTCCTAGCACTGCGACCGCAGATCCAGTCATTGTGCTAGAGGCATTTCGCCAGGAGGCAGAGGATCGTGGGATTGAATTGCTGATGGGCGAGGCGTTTGAGCAGTGTGATGGTAATCGGGTTTGGAGTACTAGCGAAGTGTTTGACGCTGGCTATGTGGTGAATGCCGCTGGCCTCTATGCCGATCGAATCGCGCATGCTTTTGGTTTCGGAAAACAATATATGATTTTCCCGTTTAAAGGCCTCTATTTAAAATCAACGGAGCCCGCTGGCAGCTTCAGGACCAACATTTATCCCGTTCCCGATTTACGTAATCCATTCCTCGGCGTTCACGTTACGGTTACAGTGGATGGACATCACAAGATCGGCCCTACCGCGATCCCAGCATTTTGGCGGGAGCAATACAAAGGATTTGGAAATTTTGCCTGGCATGAGCTGTTCCAAATTATGATTCAAGGTTCGCAGTTGATGGTGCATTCGGACTTCGATTTTCGGCGTTTGGCATATGAGGAACTACGTAAATATCAACGCAGTCATTTGGTGGCTCTGTCGCAACCGTTGGCGACTGGGCTGAAGCCTGAAACCTTTACGCAGTGGGGCCCCTCCGGAATCAGGGCTCAGTTATTAAACTTAAAAACAAAGAGCTTAGAGATGGATTTTGTGTATGAGGGCGATGGCCGATCCTTTCATATTTTAAATTCTGTTTCGCCCGGTTGGACTTGTTCGATCCCATTTAGCGACTATTTGGTCGATCAAATGGAGGCGGCCCCAAGGGCATGAGCTACTCACAACACTCACTGAAGCTCCGTACTGGGGTCGATTTTTCGACTGTAGTATTAGGCGAAATTTTAAATAAATAATCGTTATCTAACCAAATTATATGATGAATCGTGAAGAAAAAAAACCACTGCTGAGTATTTGTGTTCCAACTAGGAATCGTGTGGATCTATTGTTGCGGACCTTACGGTCAGTTCAGACGAGCTCGAGCGATGTCGAAATTGTGGTGACTGACAATTCCGAGGGGGATGAGACGCAGCATGCAGTTGAAGCACTGTTTGATGGCTATCCAGGAAGCTGGCGTTACCATAAAAATAATTTTCCACACGATATGCCTAGATTGGAAAAGATGGTGGGGAACTTTAACATGGGGGTGCATCTCGCCAGAGGGAAATACATCTTCATTCTCCACGATGATGACTATTTATTGAAAGATTCATTGGATATTCTGCTAGGCAGTCTGCGCACCATGGACGAGGCCCATAAGATTGTCGTGTTTGGGACTCTATTGGTTGACCTTAAGGGCAATGTCTTGCGAGTGGACCACTTTGCCGCTCAAGGCTATTATAGCCCAGCAGAATCACTCGATAAGTTGCTGAAGAATTCTGCTTCGGTTCACTCGCCGGGATTTATTTTTAGCAAAGAAGTCTATGATACGGTTGGCCTCTGGGATGTTGAGGGTTGCCCGCCAGTCGATTATAATATGTGGGTGCGTTCTTTTAGTGAGTTTGGAGTCTATGTGCTGCCTGATGTGCTGTCCGCATTTACGATTCATCCTGGATCCGTGACTATGACGATGTTCAACATTGAGAGTGTGCGTGCGTTGATAGATGACTTTGAGATTGTGAGGAAAAAGAATTTGCTCAAGCCGAGTCGACTGGAACAACTCAAGTCGCAATTTATCCATCAATTCCTCTTAGCAGGGGTGTGGAAATTTATCAAAAAAAGAAAATACGCTGAGGCGCGTCAGGTGATGGATTTATCTAAGCTGCCCGAGATGCAGCAGCTCCAGATCTCGCCGAAATGGTTTCCAGTCAAAGTGACGTTCTCACTATATCTTTGGTTCTCTCAGCTGTTCCCCTCCGCCACCAGCTCACGTTGAAGTCTTTGAAGGTCAGTAATAGGGCTATGCCGCGGCCAAGCAACAATAGCGTACACTTTCGAATTAATTGCTTCCGAATGCTCGTCGGCTTTCGGATCCGTAAATATTTAGGCCATCCAACTTTTTTATATGAATAGACCCGTATTGCTGATCCATTTCAATCGTCCGTCCGCGACGCGCAGGCAATTGCAGGCATTGAAGGAAGTTGCGCCCGAGCGGGTGTGGATCCTGTGCGATGGGCCACGAGAGAATAAGCCCTCTGACATTGAAGCAGTAAGTGAGGTGCGCGAATTGCTCGATCATCTCCCTTGGCAATGCGAAGTGAAAAAATTGTATCGCAAAGAAAATTTAGGCTGTTTTAAAAATATTTCCGCAGGGATTAGCTGGTTTCTGAATGACTGTGGTGCGGGAATCATCCTAGAAGATGATATTATACCCGATCCGTCCTTCTTCCATTTTTGTGATGAGTTGCTGAATCGATATGCCGATGCGCCTCGAGTCTATGCTGTGTCGGGCCAGCATAGCTCACCTGTTCCGATGCAAATCGATGCAGACTATGGGTTTTGTAATTACTTTGACTGCTGGGGGTGGGCGACCTGGAAGCGTGCCTGGGATCAGTTTGACCCAGATATGACGGCTTGGCGCGATCGGGCAGAGTGGCGAGTCGTCAGCCGCCGCGTGCTGCATAACCTACGTGCGCGTCTGTATTGGAATATGATGTTTCGAATGGTTGACGTCGGTCGCCGAGATTCATGGGCCTATCGTTATTTACTGACGATTTGGAGAGAGCAGGGCTGCACGGTGGTGCCGAAGATGAATCTAGTGAGAAATGTAGGGTTCGATGACGAAGCAAGTCATACCGGGCATTTGTTAGGACGTGAAGCAAAGACGCATGCGCAAACGTTTCCATTATCACATCCGACTGAAATCGTGCCTGATCCGCTGATCGACCAGTGGTATGAGGATGAATTATGTAGTAAGTCACCTAAGGCGCGACTACGCTGGCTGTATCATAAGTTTAAGCGCAGGTACGATCGATTGGTAAATCGTTGCGTTTCATGAACTGTCTACATCGCTATGTCTAAGCTGGAATCGAGTCTGCCAGCCAGTGGCTCTGGGGTGGATCTGCAACAGCGGTATGTGCTGGGGCAGCGTCTAGATGCGACCGACTATGCAGATGCGACTGCGCGTGTCGTCGACTGGGCGAATCGCGGAGAATCCAGATACGTTTGTTTGTCGAATGTGCATATGGTCATGCAAGGCTGGGATGACCCAAATTTTAGGCAGATCATCAATGCAGCTGATTTGATTACTACCGATGGCGTGCCACTGGTTTGGTGCCTACGGGCGCTCGGCTTGCCCTCGGCAGTCCGCGTGTATGGGCCGGACCTGACTTTGCATGTGTGTGCCGCTGCCGCGCATCAGCAGTTAGCAATCGGCCTCTACGGCGGCACGGCGCAAAGTCTTAAAGAGTTTGCCGCATTGTTACAGTCGCGCTTCCCGGCGATTGAAATTGCCTGTTCGATCGCACCGCCGTTTCGGCCACTGACGGAAGCGGAGGATGCGACTTATACCAAGCAGTTGGCGGAGTCTGGCGCGCGGATCCTGTTCGTGGGCATCGGTTGCCCGAAGCAAGAGATTTGGATGTCGGAACATCGGGGGCGCTTGAATATGCCGATGCTCGGTGTGGGCGCGGCCTTTGACTTTCATGCGGGGCGCGTCAAGCAGGCGCCAGCATGGCTGCAAGCGATTGGGCTGGAATGGCTGTTCCGCTTGCTGATGGAGCCGCGGCGCCTGT
>Ga0255779_1000111_pt1 | contig 95255 bp, 75 predicted proteins | sample 011ome_21_FD_179977 | JGI IMG/M metagenome (GOLD analysis project Ga0255779, IMG submission 179977) | Coastal salt marsh microbial communities from the Groves Creek Marsh, Skidaway Island, Georgia - 011508AT metaG (version 2) | ecosystem: Environmental > Aquatic > Marine > Intertidal zone > Salt... | reverse complement strand
TAGACCAGCCACAGGCTCGACTCGGGGTTGCGAAGTGACCGAGCCGCTCGATCGCGATCTGACGCAAGCCAAGGGCCGTGTTCGGCCATTGGCGCTGTTTCCCAACTTCATGACGTTGGGCGCGGTTTGTGTGGGCCTCACGTCCGTGCGTTTTGCACTGGATGGTCGAATCGACATGGCGGTGATTGCGCTGGTGGTCGCCATGATTCTAGATGGTCTTGATGGGCGTCTCGCCCGCGCGCTTAACTCGACTTCCCGCATAGGGAAGGAACTGGATACGTTGGCGGACTTTTTTAATTTCGGCATTGCCCCCGGTCTCATTCTACATCTAGCGTTATTCAGCGACTCGACGCGTGTTGATTTCACCTGGGTCGCTATCATGGTGGTCGCCGCCTGCTGCGCCTACCGTCTGGCGCGTTTCAATGCTAATGAAGATACCGATCCATCGAAGACTTTCGAGGGCGTTCCTGCACCGACACTCGCCTTGCTGACGCTCATGCCGGTCTACCTCTACCTTCTGGAATTTAATTTCGTGACGGAGTCACCCGCGCTGATATCGGCCTATCTCATTTTTTGTGGCTTTCTCGCTGTCTCGCAGGTGCCAACGATCTCGCTGAAATCCTTCAAAATCCCCTCGGCCTATATGTTCATTGTTGTCCCCATGATGATCATACACATGGCAAGTCTTCTGATTTATCCATGGGAGACACTCACGGTCATGAGTCTGCTGTATCTGGTATGCATGCCGATCTTCGCTATTCGACATCGTTCGCTCACGGATGCTGACTAACAAACGACGGTGCTAGCGTGACCAATCTATCTATCCGCTGTGCGTCCCCAATAGAGCACAAGAGTACCCCTGATTTTTCAGTGGTCAGTGATATAGGTAATCGCTAAAATTTGGTCGGCTTCTGGGGTGCTTTCGGAGAATGCGGTGCCCGAGTCTTCAGTCTAAAAACAAAAACATTCATCAGATACACAACAAATCAGGTAGCGAAATGATTGCACGTCATATTTTTGATTCCGACCACGAGGTATTCCGCGACGCGGTTCGAAAGTTCTTGATGGATGAAGCTTACGAGCAACATGCAGATTGGGAAAAAGAAGGGCAGATCGACCGCAACTTTTGGTACAAGGCGGGAGAGCAGGGCATGCTATGCCCGGGTGTGTCAGAGGAATACGGCGGCGTCGGTGCGGATTTCCGTTACAACATGGTGATCGCCGAAGAGGTGTCTCGCTTGGGTCTTACCGGCATTGGCTTTTCGCTACACAATGATGTCACGACCCCCTACCTAACCAACGTCGCCAATGAGGCGCAAAAGCAGAAGTTTCTTCCCCGCTGTGTCTCGGGAGACTGCATTGTCGCCATTGCGATGACTGAACCCGGCACTGGCTCCGACTTACAGGGCATCAAGACCTCGGCCGTTGATAAGGGGGATCACTACCTACTCAACGGCTCGAAGACCTTTATCACCTGTGGTCAACAAGCCGATATCGTGCTGGTTGTCTGCCGAACTAATTCGGATCCGGCAGCGGGCGCTAAGGCGTTCAGTATTCTTATCGTCGAGGACGGCATGCCGGGTTTTGAGCGGGGTCGTAACCTCGATAAGTTAGGTCAAAAAGCGCAAGACACGTCGGAGCTGTTTTTCAACGATGTCAAAGTCCCCAAAGAGAACCTTCTGGGCGAAGAGGGGATGGGTTTTATCTATCTTATGCGGGAGCTTCCTCAAGAGCGTTTGAGTATCGCCGTTTCTGCAATGGCGAGCTGCGAGGCGGTCATTGAGCAGACCGTGAACTATGTGAAGGAGCGCAAGGCTTTCGGTAAAAGCATCGCCGAATTTCAGAACACACAGTTCACGCTAGCGCAGCTGCAAGCAGAGGTGACTTCCATGCGTGTGTTTATTGACCGATGCGCAGAGCTGTTGCTTGAGAAGGAATTAACGACGGTTGATGCATCCAAGGCAAAGCTATTGGCGACAGAGCTGCAGGGAAAGGTGACGGATCAGTGTGTTCAGTTGCACGGTGGCTATGGGTACATGTGGGAATACCCCGTGACACGCGCTTACGCAGATGCGCGTATTCAGCGTATCTACGGCGGCACCAGCGAAGTGATGAAGCTGATTATCGGTCGAGATCTCCTGTCGGATTGACTGTGCCTTAGATAGTAAAAAGGGCAGCTTAGGCTGCCCTTTTTTGTGATCTGAAGAAGTGCATCACCACATTGCCACGGGGTTGATAATCATTTGAACGGCCCCTTTGAGTCGCGCCTGTCCCAGGACAAACATGAACTCGTGAACACCCTCATCGGCGAGTCGTCCCGTGTTCATTGTCTCCAGTATGTAAATACCGTGCTGCTTCAGTAGAACAACGTGGTCATAGAAGATTTTATCGCCTGGACGCGGTGGTACGGCCCCTAAACCCCAGGTATCAGCACCGACAGCCATCGGTTTGAGTCCAGCCAAAAAGACTGACGCTTCATTGGTGATGCCCGGAATACTTGCGCCCCAAAGCGCGGGGTTTTGTTTCAGCGTCGCGTCGGTATAGCCGGTATGCAGTAGCACAACATCGCCCTCACCAACGGTGACTCCCTGAGCCTTCATGGCGGCTTTGATGTCGTCTGATGTGATGGGCTGTCCGGCTTGTAGTGAATCGACGCCCATCTGCTTGGCGATATCGATCATGACGCCACGCCCGACCATGGGCGGTATCCCACTGATGTCGAGCTTTGTCAGGCCTGTGATGACTGAAAAGTCCTTGCCTTGGTTGCAGTTGTAAAATTCTCCCGCCTCACCCATGTGACCTAAACCATCGAGTTGTGGGCCGGTACCCAGCCACATTTGCAGCACGTCGTCGTTTGAGCTTGCCTCCCAGCCGACACCCAGGTCAGCACTGAACTGCTGGTTTGGCTGCACGACCTGAAGCTGGGTATAGCGCGGCGGGTAGGCCGGCATGCCGGGCTCTATCACAATGCCGAGCGGGTGACTGATGCCCTTCTTGACGAGTGTTGCCGCGGCCACGGTGCGCTCGGGACTCACCCGATTAGCGGCACCAATTTCGTCGTCTGCGCCCCAGGGGGAGGGGACACATTCAGCCGCAGAGGCTGCGGAACTAGCCACGATCAATGCTAGCGAAAGACTGGTTTTAGCGAGATTGACGATAAAGCTCATGATGGTTCCTCTTATTGTTGTTAGTCGAGTCGTTTTTTAATCGGGTGCTCGGCCTGAATGCCGCAGTCGGCAAATACCTCATCACCCTCACAACATAGCGCGGGTCACTGCTAGGGCCAAGTGGTGATGCCGGTGTTTTCAGTAATTAGTGACACCATTCGCCTGCCAGCCGGCTTCGCATTAAAAGGTTTTGGGTGTATCGGCGAGGGCGTTCATATACAGCCTTTACGGATTGCATCAGGCCACTCTTGGTGCGAGCATCGTTGCCTTCGCAAGTAAGGGGTAAGCAATGAGCAAGGGTGCGTTAAACGGAATTAAGGTAGTTGAAATAGCGGGTATTGGCCCCGGTCCCTGTGCCGGCATGATGCTGGCTGATATGGGAGCTGAGGTAACGGTCATCGATCGCCCTGTGGCCGACCCCGAGATGGCGGCAGCTTTTGCCAAGTACACCCTTTTCAATCGCGGTAAGAAGTCTGTAGCGCTCAATCTCAAAGACACCGATGCGGTTGACGCACTTCTGAAGATTATCGATGACGCTGATGTGCTTATCGAGGGTTTCCGTCCGGGTGTGATGGAGCGTCTAGGTCTCGGTCCAGAGGTCTGTTGTGCCCGAAACCCCAGGCTCGTCTATGGTCGCATGACGGGATGGGGACAAACCGGTCCACTGTCCCATGCGGCAGGGCATGACCCGAACTACATTGCGCTAACCGGCGCGCTGTGGGCGGGCGGTAGCCATGAACACAGACCAACAGCGCCCTTGACGCTCATTGGTGACCTCGGTGGCGGCACCATGATGCTGGTATTCGGGGTGTTGAGTGCCATTATCCATGCGCAAAAGACGGGCGAAGGGCAGGTGGTTGATGCGGCTATTACCGATGGTGCGGCTTACATTTCCACGCTCCTCTGGGGAATGCATAACTCCGGTCAAATGACGGATGTTCCCGGATCAGGGTGGGCTGATTTTGGCTCGCCCTGGCACGATACCTATCAGTGCTCTGATGGTGAGTACATTACTGTGTGCGCGTTAGAGCCCCAGTTCTATGCCTTACTCATTGATGGTTTGGGTCTCAATGACGACCCGATATTCGCCAATCAATGGGACAAAGAGCAATGGCAGGCCGGCAAGGAGAAGTTCCGCACTATTTTTGCCGCTAAGACCCGCCAGGAGTGGTGCGACGAATTTGAAGGCACCGATGTCTGTTTTGCCCCCGTGCTTAACTTCTCAGAAGCCCTCGAGCATCCACACAACGTCGCTCGTGAAACCTTTTTTACGCGAGACGGGATTGCACAGCCGAGTCCTGCGCCGAAGCTCAGCGCAACGCCGGGCGCTGCAGGCACCGTACCGACACCCGGGACACATACCGCTGAAGTGTTGGAGGCTTTAGACCTCGATTCTGAGATACTGAGGAAGTTGGTTGGTTAACAAAGTAAAAGCGGGAATGGCCCGCTATTGGGGGAGATTCCATTGAAGGAACAGCTTTCAGATCAGGGTCTTTTAAAGACACAGGCCTTTATCAATGGTCAGTGGGTTGATGCTAATGATGGTGCAACCATCGATGTGACGAACCCGGCGACAGGTGAGGTCCTCGCCAGCGTTGCCAAGTTAGGTGCGGCTGAGACCGCTGATGCCATTGAGGCGGCTGCCACAGCGATGGAGAGCTGGCGTCAGTTGCCGGCCAAGGCGCGGTCCAACATTCTTCGAGACTGGTTCAATATCATCATGGCGAATCAGGAAGATCTCGCGCGAATCATGACGCTTGAACAGGGGAAGGTCATTGCCGAGAGTCGAGGCGAGGTCGCTTACGGCGCCTCTTACATCGAGTGGTTTGCGGAGCAGGCGAAGCGAATCGACGGTGATGTAATACCCGGTCCAAGCCCAGACAAGCGCATTGTCTGCATCAAGCAGCCCGTGGGTGTCTGCGCCGCAATTACGCCGTGGAATTTCCCTAATGCCATGATTACCCGCAAAGCAGCGCCTGCGCTGGCAGCGGGATGCTCGATTGTGATTAAACCGGCGAGCGAAACGCCGCTGTCTGCCCTCGCATTGGCAGAGCTTGCTAAGCGGGCAGGAATTCCTGATGGTGTTTTAAACGTTGTTGTAGGCAGCTCGGGTGATATTGGCGGTGAGCTGACCTCCAATCCTATTGTCCGAAAACTCTCGTTTACCGGGTCAACCGAAATAGGGAAGTTGTTGGAGACTCAGTGCGTCCCTACCTTGAAAAAGACGTCCATGGAGCTGGGTGGTAACGCCCCGTTTATTGTTTTCGAAGACGCGGATCTCGACTCGGCCGTTCAGGGCGCGCTGATTTCCAAGTACCGAAACAGTGGCCAGACCTGCGTCTGTTCAAACCGGATGTTGGTGCAGGCCTCGGTTGCCGACGCCTTTGTTGAGAAGCTGGTAGCCGCGACCTCAAAGCTTAGTCTCGGTAACGGTCTTGCCGACGGAGTCGACTTAGGGCCCTTGGTTAATAACCGTGCAGTACATGACGTCGATGCGTTGGTAAAAGCAACCGTGGAGGCGGGCGCAACGGTTGCGCTGGGTGGTGCACCCAGTGAGCTCGGTGGTAATTACTATCAGCCCACCATTCTGACCAATGTCACGCCTGATATGGCCGTATTCCGCAATGAAATATTCGGTCCTGTTGCTCCTGTGACTATCTTCCACACGGAAGAGGAAGCCATCGCCATGGCTAACGATACCGAGTTCGGGCTAGCGAGCTATTTTTACACCCGTGACATTGGGCGTGTATGGCGAGTCAGTGAGGCGCTTGATTACGGTATTGTTGGCGTCAACGAGGGCATTATCTCAAACGAGATGGCGCCCTTTGGTGGCGTGAAAGAGTCTGGTTCTGGACGCGAGGGTTCCAAGTACGGCATCGAGGACTACCTCGAAATTAAGTATGTGTTGATGGGTGGGCTCGCGTATAAGCCAACCCGTCAGCCACATCAGGTTCCAGTCTAGTTTGCCTCGAATCGAACGTTATCGATTCTGAACTGCGTGCCGTTGTGATCGCGCGCCCAGATGACGATGCCGGTGTTGACGTTCGAGATCACAAGCCCTGTTGATGTGAAGGCAGACATCGGCACCTTGATGGTCTGCCACTCGTTCCCGGGTTGTAAGGTTAGATCGACGTGCGCTGACGTACACGGATAGAAGCAGTCGAGTTTGACTCTGTAGTCATTCGGGCCCTCGACATGCTTAAGGTCCAGAACGAAATGGCCCGCCGCATAATCGCTCAGATCAACGCCTGTTGAGGACTCCGTGAAGAGCGCAGCATAGGCGGCTGCCGGCTCGTGCCGTATTTCTAGAACAGGACCTCGTTCCTCATCGCTGAGATAGGACCAGCTAATGCTCGGACAAGCCTCTCCATTGTCATCGATGCACAGGTCGTAGTTAATTGCAGAGTCAAAGGCGCGTGTCCCCAAGTCATACGTCGCCGTAAAGCTACCATTCTCGAAGACCCAGAAAGGATCCGCGTCCGGATCTCCTCCGCCCGTGCCGCCCCCGCTATCGGAACCTTCTACGATTCCCGATTCCGCATTGTTAGGGTCTTCAGTGAGTGAGGGCAGGTCTTGAGTGTCGGCGTAACTCAAACCGTAGCCTCGATCGAAAAGTGCTGCCGCGACAGGAGCTTCTGCGTTATCGGGATTTACCGCACCACCAGGCCAACGAAAGCTGAGTCGACCAGTCATGTCATGAACGGTGTTTCCTTGCGTATCACTGAACAAAACGTCAGAGATCCCTGCCGCTTCAGTGCCGGGTAACCAGCTGGCAACGAACGCATCCGATAAGTTTAGTTCAGGGTTGATAAACATGGGTCTGCCACTCATGAGCAGAGTAACGACCGGTACACCCGAGTCCCTGAGCCCCTGAACCTGACTCAAGACACCACTGACACCCCAGTCAAGATTCTGAAGATCACCGTTACCCTCGGCATAGGGTTGCTCTGATAGCACCACGACGACTACATCAGGTGCCGTTGTATACGTGCCATTGGGTGAGTACTCGACGCTCCCACCCGCGTCATTTACCGCCTCGGTGAGCGCGGTTCGAATCGTTGTGGCGCCCGGGAAGTCAGCGTTGGTGGTTCCTGTCCCTTGCCACGTGACAGACCAGCCACCGGCTTGGAGTGGTACGCTGTCAGCTGCATTGCCGACAAGTAAAATTCGTTGATCAGGCCGAAGTGGTAACACCTGCCCATTGTTCTTCAACAGCACCTGCGAACGACGAACCGCCTCCCTCGCAATCTCCCGGTGCGCCGCGCTACCTACGACATCAACAGGTTGTCGCGCGGGATCAAAGTTTCGATCGATAAGCCCCAGTTTCTGTTTGAGGTCGATAATCCGCGTGACAGCTTCATCAATTCGAGCCTCCGATACCTGATTCGCCTCGACCTGACTGATCAAGTTATTTCTGAAGGCGAGCCATTGCGTGGGCACCATTACCATGTCGATGCCGGCATTGATCGCCTGAGCACAGCTTGTATCTGAGCACCCCTGGACCTGCCCGATACCATTCCAGTCAGAAATCACCATGCCATCGAAGCCCAATTGTCCTCGGAGTACATCTGTCAGTAGTGACTTAGACCCGTGAACTTTTTCGCCGTTTACACTATTAAAGGTGGCCATGACCGTATCCACTGCAGCTTCGAATGCGCCCGTGTAACCCGAGCCGTGCTGATTTAATAGCTCCGCGGTGGTGAGTACGGTATTCCCTTGGTCTCTTCCCGCGGTAGTGCCGCCATCGCCAATAAAATGTTTCGCCGTGGCGGCGAGGCCTTCGCCTTCAATGCCTTCGACCATGGCATGACCGTAAGCTTCTACGAGACCCGGGTCGTCTGAATAACTCTCATAGGTCCGACCCCATCGGTAGTCTTTTGCTTGCGCGAGTGTTGGCGCAAAGGTCCAGTCAATACCTGTCGCGGCGACTTCAAGTGCCGTCGCTATCGCAATTTCGCTAATCAACTCAGCATCATTGATCGCACCCAGCCCGATGTTGTGCGGGAAGATGGTGGCCCCGCGGACGTTATTGTGCCCATGAACCGCGTCGGTTCCCCAAATAATGGGGATCCCCAAACTATTCGATGAGGTTTCAAGAGACGCTGCCCGCAATGATCTTGCATAGGCTAACCATTCCTCGGGCGTCGCAGCTCGATTGCCATTCGGATGGCTGCCGCCACCGTTCAGTACACTGCCAATGCCGTACTCGGTAATTTCTTCGAGCGTGATGTGGGCAATTTCTGGCTGAATCATCTGCCCCACTTTTTGTGCCAGGGTCATGGCGTCGACGATTTCTGCCGTGCTCGCTGAAAATAAATCGAACTGGGCTGATACAACGGTGACCGAGCGGGTCACCTCACTTGAGTTTCCGGCCGAGTCCGTAGCCGTGTAAGTCAAGGTGTAAACGCCAGGCTCTGACCCAACGTCACCGCTAACAGCGACGTCGATGGTACCGTCAGTATCATCCGTGGCAGTTGCGCCCGGGTCATTAAACGTCTGGTCCGTGGTGATCTGAATGGCGGCGTCACCGAGCAGAGTGATTACGGGCGGTGTTGTATCGACTGCAAGCACAGTGACTTCTCGGGTGACCTGACTCGTATTGCCCGCAGCGTCTGTCGCTGAATAGGTAACTGTATAAACACCCGGCTCTGAACCCACCTCGCCGCTGACAACAACATCGACTGAGCCGTCCAGGTTGTCTTGTGCGGAGGCTCCCAATTCCTCGTATGCCTCTCCCTCGTTAATCTGGATCGAGGCACTCCCATTCAGCGTGATGACGGGTGCTGTGGTGTCAGGGGCGATAATTGGTGTCGGCGCGGATGATCCGCCGCCACCACCGCAGCCGGTCACTAACGAAAGGCAAAGTGTCATCGCGACGAGGGAGCGTGTTGGAATCATTCTTCTAACCCATTTTTCGATGGCGAAACGTTGCCGTCACGCCGTTGTGAATACAATGCTAATGGGATCAGACGGACCCAAAAAGCGATGCATGTACGCACTGCCCTGTAACGTGCAGTGGCGTGAAGCTTTTCCGTGGTTGGTGACCTTCTTGTCCTTGGCTAGTGAGAGCCTTGCGATAGCACGTACGCCATGCGAAATGCTGTTTTCAGGTTCAAGTCAGTGGCTGTGTGGTCGTTATAGAAAAGACCATGAGAGAACGCCAAACCGGGGTTTTCTGATTGCCGACATTGACGGCAGTCATGGGAAAGAACCCCATCCTCTAAGGTCGCGCGGTAGCATTTCGACTCGTTGGCGGTATGATTCATCACCATAAATAAGTGCGCGACGGTCGTGACCGTTAAAAACTCGGTTACCACGACGAGAAAACTCAGACAATAAGAGGTTATATCAATGACAGACTCAGACGCCCGCGTTGCGGCCTACCTTCAGCAAGCTGCTCAGCAAGCATGGAATGTTGAGGGAATAAGTGATGATCTTCCTCGTCGCAAAGTTGAGCGAGTAGGGATTATTGGTGCAGGGACGATGGGTGGCGGTATTTCAATGAACTTTGCGTCGGCCGGTTTACCCGTAACGATCGTCGAAACAAAGCAGGACGCCCTCGATCGCGGTCTGACCACGATCCGCAAGAATTACCAACGCAGTGCTGATCGAGGCCGCTTTCCCCAGGAGGAGGTCGATATATGCATGAACTGCTACACACCCTCTTTGGATTTGTCGGCACTGGCTAACTGCGATCTCATTATTGAGGCGGTCTTTGAGGATATGGAGATCAAGAAATCCGTCTTCAGCCAACTCGATAAGATCGCAAAGCCTGGCGCAATCCTCGCGACCAATACTTCAGCACTGAACATTGATGAAATCGCCGCGGTTACGACGCGACCAGAGGATGTTATCGGACTGCACTTTTTCTCACCCGCCAATGTGATGCGATTACTTGAGATTGTTCGAGCTGAAAAAACGGCCGACGATGTCGTTGCTACTTCCGTTGATCTCGCGCGCCACATTGGGAAGGTGGCAACCCTGGTGGGTGTCTGTCCTGGCTTCGTTGGCAACCGAATTTTGTTTGCCCGTCAGTACCAAGCCAACGCGCTGATTTACGAGGGCATCATGCCCTGGGATATCGACGCGGCATTCAACGAGTTTGGCTTCAAGATGGGACCGTTTCAGATGGCCGATCTGGCCGGCTTGGATATTGGCTGGAAGAAAGGGGCGACCACCACTAACCCTATTCGAGACGCACTTTGTGAGCTTGACAGACGCGGGCAAAAGACGGGTGCGGGCTACTACGATTACGACGAGAACCGGAGAAATGTGCCTTCGGATGTCACGGCTGGAATCATTCGAGATATCACAGGCGCAGGTGATGCAACGATGTCATCGGACGCGATTATCGACCGCTGCGTGATACCCATGATTAATGAGGCGCTTGCCATTCTTGCGGAGAATAAAGCACAGAGACCAAGCGATATTGATGTTGTGTGGATCAACGGTTATGGCTGGCCTCTGGATAAGGGCGGAGTGATGTATTATGCCGACCTGATAGGCGCTGATAAGGTGCTTGCTGTCATGAAAGAACTGGCGGCCAAAGATGAGTCCATCCGGGTGTCGCCCCTACTTGAAGAGCTCGTATCCACCGGCGGTCGGTTCGTGGACATCGATACGGGTGGTTTGAAGGTTTAGGCGTACAGCCTGGCTTTTAGAGGCGGCATACTGTGAATCAAGCGCAATCACAAACGGGGTCGTTCACGCAGTTTTTCTCGCGAACTGTGGCTGACTCGGACCGTTTGTTCTGGTTGCTCAATGGTGGTGGCTGGATTGGTCTGTCGGTCGTCACTCTGGTGAGTCTGTCGCTTCCCTACGATCAGATAGAATTCGCCTATATAGCGCACAATTTGATTCAGTCCGTGGGTGGCTTTGTGCTGTGTGCTCCCTTGCGAACAGCCATAAAGCATTCGTGGTCGTGGAGCCCTTGGAATAGGGTGCTTATCGCAAGTGGTCTAACCATTGTCAGCGCAGCCGTATGGACGGCCTTCCGCTTACAGCTGCTCATGACCCTGACCGATGAGACTGGGTTGTGGGGAGACTTCGGTGGGTGGTTTTTCGCCTCGCTGTTTGTCTTTCTTGCGTGGGTTCTGCTCTACCACCTAGTGAAGTTTGCGCAGTTACTGCAGGGTGAGAAGGAGACGCTACTGGTGCTTGAGGCGGGAAGGCGAAAAGAGGCATTCAAGTTAGTCTCTGCCGAGTCCGCAGCGCGAGAAGCTCAATTGAAGCTGTTACGGTATCAGCTCAACCCTCATTTTCTGTTCAATACCCTCAATTCCATCGCGTCCTTGGTGAGCACCAAGCGGAGTGAGGATGCACAGAGCATGATTGCCGAGCTGTCGACCTTCCTTCGGTTCTCTTTGGAATCTGACAGAAACATAACGATCCCGCTGAGGGATGAAATTGAGGCTCTCGATTTATATCTAAGGATCGAGCAGGTTCGCTTTTCTGACCGTTTGGTGGTTGAGCAGGAGATCGATCCTCGCGCGCTTCCCTTACAGGTCCCTAGTTTACTCCTGCAACCCTTGGTCGAGAATGCGATCAAGCATGCTATTGGTCGGGCGGAAGAGGGCGGGCACATTCTCATAACGGCAAAGCTCTCGGATGAGCAACTGGTTCTGAGCGTTGAGGACAGCGGCTCGGGCGTTGATGAAAAACGACCCGAATTATCGGACCTATTTGAAACGCCTGGCTTTGGACTTCGCAGCACAGCGGAACGGCTGGAGAACTTATACGGTGATAGCTTCAGCTTTAATGCCTCAAAATCTCGATTGGGAGGCTTGAAACTTGCGTTACACTTGCCGACCAGAGGGAAGAAAAAATGACAGAACCGCTGCGCATTTTAATCGTTGATGACGAGCCACTGGCGCTCGATTACATGGAAAACTTGCTGTCTTCGGTTGCGGATGTGAAGGTCGTAGGTCGTTGCAGGAGTGGTCGCGAGGCATTGGCTGAACTTCAAAAGCAAACCGTGGACCTTATGTTTCTGGATATCCAGATGCCAGGTCTCAATGGTCTGGATGTGGTTAAGCGGTGTCAAAGCGATGTCATGCCTGTGGTGGTATTCGCGACGGCGTACGATGAGTACGCGGTTCGGGCGTTTGAAGCCAACGCGGTCGACTATTTACTCAAGCCATTCGAGGCAGAGCGGGTGCACTCGGCGGTACTGCGTGCCAGAGATCGTCTGTTATCCGTGGCCCTTCAAAGCGGGAAGGAAGCGGCGGTTGCGGCCATTGCGGGACTCGAGGGTGGTAGCGAACTGCTGGCGGGCGATATCCAGGAGCGACCCACGCGGTTGCCGATTAAGGATGGGCCACACACGCATCTGGTTGAGCTCGAAACCATTGATTGGATCGATGCCGCTGGGGACTATATGTGCGTGCACGCGGGCAATGAGACCTACATCCTTCGCTCTACCATGAAAGAACTCGAAAAGAAGCTCACATCGGAATTTGTTCGAATCCACCGATCGACGATAGTAAACCTGAATAAGGTGCGATCGGTCGATGCAATTCCCAAGGGTGAGTGCCTTCTGCACCTCGATGATGACGTCAGTCTAAAAGTCAGTCGAAACTACCGGTCCGCTGTCCAAGAGCTTATGGGATAGGGCGTATTTAAGCGCTTTCCCACTTGTCTCGCTGGAAGTCCCTATCGTCGCGTTTGTATTAAGTGCTGTTCTCCTATGTGGGATAAAGCACTCTGCTAAATCTAACTAAATATTCAATTAATTGGGGTTACTCATGTTTGATCGCTTGTATCGTCATGGCCGTCTCGTTGGCATCGGCCTAGCGGCAGCTCTTCTAAACGCCTGTGGCGGTGGTAGTGCAACTGCGCCGGACACCGAGCCGTTCTATCTAGAGGAAGAGGAAGAGTGGAGCTTGGTTTGGTCTGATGAATTCGACGGTAGCGCCGTAGATTCTGGTAACTGGACGTTCCAACTAGGAGACGGTAGCGATAACGGGCTACCAGGTTGGGGTAACTACGAACTGCAGTACTACCAAGCAGAGAATGCATCTATTCAGGAAGTCGATGATACGACTGCGCTTGTGATTGAAGCTCTCCAAGAAGATGCGGGTAACAGTGCGTACACCTCAGCGCGCATGCGCTCGGTCAACAAGTTTGATTTTAAATTCGGCCGTGTCGATATCCGCGCCAAGGCTGCACCCGGTGACGGTATGTGGTCAGCGGTATGGATGATGCCGACCGACACGACCTATGGCACATGGGCTGCCGGCGGTGAGATCGACATCATGGAAGTGGTGAATGCGGGCACTGATAATCAGGGCGTATTCATGGCGGCTCACTACGGTTTCGAGTGGCCTCTAAACCAGATTACGAGTGAGGCTGCGGACGTTAGCGATGCCAGCGATTGGCACACATACTCGCTCGAGTGGTCTGGTGACTACCTGCGTTGGTTTGTTGATGGTGAGCACCTGAGAACCGTTAGCAAAGACGTTTATTACAGCTACTACTTCAAGGACAACACAGACGGCTATGAGCTTGCGAGCGATCCCTCTGCGCCGTTTGATCGTGATTTCCACCTCATTGTGAACCTTGCTGTGGGCGGTATCGGCCCAGGTGTTGAACTCGATCCATCCGCTGTTCCCGGTGAAATGGTTGTCGATTACATCCGCGTTTACGAGTGTTCATACGGCACTGGGAACGGCGTGGGTTGTAATAGCCTCGCGGACCGGTCGATCGAATCACCTGAGGCACAGAGCCCTGAAGTTGTAACAACGGACATCTACAGTGATGCGGTGGGTCCCCTTACCTGGTCATTCCTGACCGGCGATGTCACGCGCGACCTTCAGGCAGCGGTAGGCTGGAATAACGAAGGTGCCATTGATATTAGCGTTTCGGAAGTGGCGGTAGAGGGTCGAGGCAATGTACTGGATGTCATGAGTGATGGTGGCGGTAACGTGGTTATCAACGCGACTGACGGCAAGATTATCGATGTTTACGGTCACCGCGGTGGTGGTGAGCTTAAGTTCGATATGTATATCGACAGCTCGATGACAGCTCCGGACAGCACGATCTCTATCAAGATGGATAGTGGTTATCCCGCGCTCGGCAGTGTGACACTTGATGTCTCGGCGATGCCAAAGAACGAGTGGTTCTCATACAGCGCATCGATCAATCAGATTCTGGCCAATCGTGGTCAACAAAGCCTTGCATTGGGAGCCATTCAGAATTTGGTGGTCATTGAGCCCAGTGCGGCAGCGCATGTTCAGCTCGATAACATCCGGTTGGTGTGTGCTACGCCCAATGGCGATTGCGGCATTTCTGCGCCCCCACAGTCTACGGATGATCTCGTTATTACCGTATTAGATGAGAACGGTGAGGCAGGTTCTGCATGGTCCCCCGGTATCTGTGCGGTATCGGCCGAGAATGGATTTTCCGACGACTACTGCGATGGCAACACATCGAATCAGGTGACGTGGTCCGTGGTTCCAACTGGAGATGATTCAATCGGCGCTAACGCGGTGAAGATCAGCTTTGGTGATGGTGTTGGCGGTGCCTGGTTCATCAAAGACGACCAGGGCCTGGATCTGAGTGACTCAGCCGGCGGTACGCTGAAGTTTGACATTCAGTTGCCCGCGGAAACTGTCGCTGATGGCGTTATCTTCAAGGTGGAGAACGAGTACCCACAGGGAACAGGGGCTATCCCCTTAGACTTGGCTGGGTATGCTCCAGGAACCTGGAAGAGCTTCGAGATCCCGATAGTTGATCTACTGTCGTCGACAAATGCAGAGCAAAATAATCCTCCCGGCGGACGGTTGAGTCTTGCTGCAGTGAAGGCTTTCCTCGTGCTGTCGCCTAACGGTGAGCAGGGTGGAAAGTCTATCAAGGTGGCCAACGTTCGGTTGGAGCGCTTGGCTGGAGAAGAAGTCGAGGACACTGGTATTCTCGGAACATGGATGCTGGCCCCAGAAGCGGGTTCACTCGGCGTCGGTCCAGCGGAATTCGACGTCTCATGGTGGAGCGGCGACGATGGTGTGATTGCGCTTCGTGCTTGCTACTACGATGACGAGTATGTGTTTGGACGTGACGGGTCGTTCCGAAACGTATTGGGCGATGAAACGTGGCTAGAGCCATGGCAGTCAGGCGGTGCTGAAGAGTGTGGTGCACCTGTGGCTCCCTACGACGCTTCTATCCCTGCGACGTTCGACTATGATGAGGCGGCTCAAACCCTAACCATTAACGGTCAGGGCTCTTACATGGGCTTGCCAAAGGCTATCAACGGAGCTGAGATCGCCTCACTAGGTGACGCGCCTGGAAGCATCGTTTACAACGCTTACGAGCAAGACGATGGCTCAATGTTGGTCACCGTCGAGGCAGGTGCAGGCGTTTGGTGGAACTACAAGTTCATCAAGACGGCCGAGCCACCACCCCCTTCGCCATTCCAGGGTACCTGGGTGATGGCGCCCGAGGCGGGTTCATTAGGTGTAGGTCCTGCTGAGTTTGATGTCTCTTGGTGGAACGGTGATGACGGTGTGATTGCAATCCGAGATTGCTATTACGATGACGAGTACATCTTCAATCCAGATGGTAGCTTCAGTATCGAGTACCAAGGTGAGACGTGGCTCGAGCCGTGGCAGTCGGGTGGTGCCGAAGAGTGTGGCGCTCCAGTAGCACCGCATGACAGTTCAGTGCCGGGTTCGTGGAGCCATGATCAAGACGCAGGCACGCTGACGATCTCCGGTGAGGGTTCATTCGTGGGACTGCCTAAGGCGATCAATGGTGCAGAAATAAGCTCTATTGCGGACGTTCCAGCGAGCATTACCTACAACGCTCATCCGCAGGAAGACGGTTCTATGTACGTCACCGTAGAAGCGGGTGACGGCGTATGGTGGAACTACAAGATCGTGAAGATTGCGGAGCCCGCTGGCCCGTCACCGATTGCCGGCACCTGGTACATGGCTGACTCAGACGGATCACTAGGTGTGGGCCCCACTGAGTTTGATGTCTCATGGTGGAGTAACGATGCGGGTGTAACGGCCTTGCGAGCTTGCTACTTCGATGATGCTTATGTCTTCGGTGATAATGGCTCATTTGACAACGTGCAAGGTGACGAGACTTGGCTTGAGCCATGGCAGGGCGTAGAAGCCGAGGGTTGTGCCGCTCCAGCAGCGCCGCACGACGGCTCTGCCGACGCTACCTTTGTCTATGACGGCGATGCGCAGACACTGACGCTTAACGGTGCCGGTGCCTACATTGGTCTTCCAAAGGCAATCAATGGCGCTGAGATCGGTTCGGTAGCTGATGTGCCTGCTAGCATCACCTATAACGCCTATCTCAATGATGACGGCACGATGTCGGTTACGGTTGAAGCGGGCGACGGCGTCTGGTGGAACTACTTGCTAACGCGTTAAGCGCGATATGCATCAAGAGCCGGGCCTGAGCCCGGCTTTTTTTTATTCAGCGAAAAGTGACGTCTTCTTAAGTAGCCGCCATGCAATTGGCGGGTCGAGGTGGTCGCTGAAACTTACCCTTGCAATGATTCAACCGTCTTGTAGGCGGGCGCTAGAAATATGAGCCTCGCGGTAAGTCAGCGGGAAAGTGATCAGACTTTGGCGTGTTGTATCAATGTACTCACAAAGGCCCCGTGCTGCGGCAACTTGGCTACGGTCTGAGCGACTTCGTGCTGAATACCCTTTAAGAAAGCGGTCATTTGCTCGGACGACATCGCCTGCGCAATGTTGTGGTACCCCTCAGGCGTAAGTCCCTGACCCATCATGACCTGCACCCATGAGTTCTCAGCAAAGACATCGTCTTGCGGCTTGAAGACACGAGCGGAGCGTTCAAATAGCTCCATTCGGTGCTTCAGCGAATCGGGTAAGTCCATGTTTCGGCAGTGATCCCAGAAGGGGTCGCCATGCCGTTCGTTCAGCGCATAATGCAGAACAATAAAGTCTCTGATGTGTTCCGCCTCGGACCGCATCTTCGTGTTGTACTCCCGCACCGTGCTCTCTTCGATGCAGAGATCCGGGAACATAAGTAACAGCCACATAATGCCATTTTGAATGAAATGGATGCTGGTCGATTCCAAAGGCTCAATGAAGCCACTCGACAAGCCTATGGCTATGCAGTTTTTATTCCAGTACTGCTTTCTCTGACCCGTTGTGAAGCGAATCGGGCGTGGATCGATCAACGTTTTCTCGGGGACGTTGCTGAGTAGGAGCTCACGCGCCGATTCGTCGTCCATGAAATCGTTGCAGTAGACAAGACCATTGCCGGCGCGATGTTGCAGCGGTATGCGCCACTGCCAACCGACCTTATGCGCAATGGCTCGGGTATAGGGCTTTGGGTGCTCCGATAATTCACTCTGTACTGCCCATGCGCGATTTGCCGGGAGCCAGTGACTCCAATCATCGAAGCCGGTCTCCAGCGCATCCTCGGAGAGAAGGGCTCTGAAGCCGGTACAGTCGATAAAGAGGTCGCCCTCGATGCGCTGGCCATTGTCGAGCTCTAGCGCCTCGATAAAGCCATCGTGCGGAGATGTTTCGACCTTATTAATTTTCCCTTCTATGCGGGTGACGCCCGATGCCTCGGCTAACTTTCGCAGGTACATGCCATATTTAGATGCATCGAGGTGATAGGCATAGTTCAGCTTGTTTTCGCTGGTGATGGCAAAGCGCTCGGCCTCGGCGGCCTTGAGTTCGGGGCAATACTCGCCGTACTGCTCGGCTAGCCCGAGCTCTTTTGCCCGCAGCCAGAAGTGATGGAACCCAGCCGCCCATGAGCCTTTCCCGGTATCCCCAAATGAATGGAAATAGTCTTCGCCTTGGGTACGCCAGTTCTCAAAGCGAATACCTAACTTGAAGGTGCCGCTGGTCAACTTGATGAAGTCGGGTTCTGGTATTTGAAGTAGTCGATTGATTGTCAGAATCGTGGGGATGGTTGCTTCACCAACACCCACCGTGCCTATCTCCTCCGACTCCACCAGAGTCACCGAGAGTTTTCTTCCAACGAGACGCGATAGGGCGGCCGCAGCCATCCAGCCGGCGGTACCGCCACCAGCTATTACTACACGTTCAACCTTCCGTTCAGACATTGCTTTTTTACCGTTTCAATGAATTTGTCAGTTCGGCCCGCAGCTGACGAGCTAAGGAGTCCGAGACGCTGTCTAGTCGCCCCCAGCTGGCCTCGGGTAAGTGCTCGAGGTGCTGTGTGTCTTCGGCGAATACATAGTGGTCAAACAGTGATTTTAGCGCGTTGCGCTGATGAAGTGGCAGTGAGCGAATGCTCAGAAAAGCATGTTTAAGCGCTTCTGTGGGTGAGCCATAAACCCCAGGCGTTTCCTGCCACCAGAAATTTACCAGCCCATTGATGACTGATAGCGATTCGACCTGATGCCACCACATGTTTGGGATATAGATAACATCGCCCGGTGCTAGCTCGGTAACGACGGCGTTGGCTTCAGCTTCCGCAAACCGTGGAAATCGGTCGTAGTCAGGATTTTCAAAGTCCACCATGCTAATGGGCTGACCTGCGGGGGTGAGATCCCATGGGCCGACATACAAGTTCGCGACCTGATCTGGCGGAAACAGTGTGAATCGACGCTGACCAATGACACAGCCGGCAATATTGCGCGGAAAGTCAAAATGCGCGGCTACTCTGGATTGATTTCCAATCCACAGACTGGTCATTACCCCGGGGAGGGTCGCTGGCAGTGGATGGGCTTCATTAAAACCGGGCAACCAGGCGCTAGTCTGGGTTGAACCCACGTAAAGCGACGGAGCATTTGACTCGTCCTTTAGTGAAAGTAGCTTGCTGAAAACCTGATCGAGTCGTGTGTCTACCTGAACAAAATTAAAGCCTGTGACGTCTTCGTTGTAGAAGAAACGACCTTTGTACTCTGGCTCTGCAAGGAAGGCACTGACGGGTCTGCCCTGATAAAAGCTCGCAAGGTAGGCGAGGGCTTCTTCATCTCCTTGCTTACCGTGTTCAACTACTGGCCATTCACGTAGATAGCCGCGAGCCACCCAAGGTGTATCCGATGTGAGTAGCTCCTGCGAAGGGGAGGTGCCTGCGGAAAGCTCGACCTCAGTTATCGGTGGCGCGTTCTCGCAGGCTGGCATGGTTGATTAACCCGTGACCTTCTGGTTTTTCAGGTCGATTAACCGCTTGAGCTGCGACTGGGAGGCAACCATCATGAAGGCTGGTAGTAGGTGGCCGCGTCGATGCAAGTCCGTCACAGCGGCCTCGTTGAGTACCTGCAGCTTTTCATCATCAACCGCATAAAAGCCCTCCAGCGTATGATCCTCTCCGTTGCGCAATGTGATTTTCAGCGTTATTGGCGTAATCAGACCATGCTGCGTCAACGCATCAACGAATTGTGGTGTCGACGTGTGGCCGAGGTGGATGCCCTCGAGCATCGTTGCCAAGCGATCGAGGTATTCCGTATTTCCTCCAAACTCGAGGAAGAGTGGTTCCCCCTCGGTTTCACTGACATTGGGATGGTCCATATCGATGGCAACCACACGGGCAGGCTCTCCAGTGTCCGTCTTGCCGTCTACAGCAATCATCAGCGGGCCTCGCTGAACCAGCATGGGAATGTATTGGCTGTGCCATTGCTCATCGTCGATAAAGAGGTTTTCTCCCTGCTCGAAGCCGAACAGCGCGATGGGCTGGAACGAGCCTTCGTTGGGGTTTTTGTAAAACATGAGCGGGAAACTGCTCTGTAATGCCCTCATCTCGCTGGTGTAAACAGGCGAGAACATAATGTCATCCGATGCGCAGGGGACTTGCTTGATTCGGACTTGCGCATGCTGAATGTTGTTTAGCTTTTGAATGTTGGCCAAGTTCTATTCCTTAAATCGCAGCGAAGTCACTTTCCTTTACCTGGTTCATCAAAAACCGGTTAGTTGGTAGGTGCTGACTGTATCGCTGTGCTTTCTTTCTCGCGTCGGCAAAGCAACGTATTGCCGCCTCTTTCTGGTACAGGTTGTTCCTCAGCTGCGTGGTCGTTACCGCTGACTTAAAACCCATTCCGTAAAGCACGTATTGGTAGCTCGCAGAGGGGAACATGTCATCACGTCGATTATCGTCATAATACCAAGGGGCACGGGATCGCCACAGCAGAAGATTTTCTGCAAGCGTATCCGGTATCGATTCCGCGCTACGGTTGTCTCGCCAATAGTCAGAGTCTGTCCGCTGCGACAGGACGTAGTGCAATTTTAGGAAGTCGATAATCTGCTCCCAGCGGCTAGAAAACTCCCGATTGAAGCGCTTCGCCACAACGGTCATGGTGGCCTTGTCCTGCGGTAACTGTTCGGCGATCGCTGATGCGCTGAGTTCGATCAACACCAGTGCTGAGGCTTCGAGCGGCTCTATAAAACCCGCCGATAAACCGACTCCAACACAATTCTTTACCCAAAATGATTCGCGATACCCGGGATCAAATGTCAGTAACCGAGGAGAAAGGCCGTCGAGTCCCTCAGTTCTCCCGGTAGTCTTTAGGTACTGATCAAGCACCAACTCTGTTTCAGGTACCGTTTGATAATCAGTTGAGAAAACATGACCGACACCCCTCCTGTGTTGCAGGCCAATATCCCACACCCAGCCATTACGCTGTGCCGTCGAGTGAGTTGTGGTCGCGATATCGGCATCTTCGTCAACATAGGCCACCTGCACCGCTAGCGCGGCGTTGTTAAACAAGGTCTGGCATTGGGATTTTATGGGCACACCATAGTGCTCGCCGAGCAGCATGCTTTTAAAGCCAGTGCAGTCGATAAAGATGTCGCCGCTGATGTCTCCCGCTTGTTCTGTCGTTACAGAGGTAATGTAGCCCTCGTCATCACAGTTAACCGCGATGACATCGGCTTCGATATGGGTAACGCCAAGCTCCGATACGGCATTGTCAGTCAGCAGGGCGGCAAATTTGCCTGCGTCAAGATGGTAGCCATAATTGACTGTGTATGCATAGCTTGGAACGCCAATTTGTTTAGGCGCGCGGCCTAGCTCGCACACCGCATACTGCGGTGTGACTGCTTGCGCAAAGGGAAGATCCCCGGCCTCACCGTTTAGCCAGTGCTCAGCGAGGTTCACGGTGTCAAAGCCCTCAGGCAGAGAGAAGGGGTGGTAGTAGGGCTGATCCTCTAAATTGATCCAGTCCTTAAACCACGTTCCCTGCTTCATGGACGCGTCGCAGTGCCTAATGAAATCAGCCTCGCTGATGCCGATATTCTTGAGTGTGGTGCGCATGGATGGCCAGGTCCCTTCACCCACACCCACGGTCGGTACATTGGGTGACTCTACGAGGGTAATGGACACGCCACGATCATCCGTGTGAAAACGCGCAGCAAGTATATTGGCGGTGAGCCAACCAGCTGATCCGCCTCCCACAATCACTATTTGACGTATTCGTTCGCTCATATGAAATGGCTAATCAAGTTTCAATGTCGAGTGTAAGGCTTTGCTGTAACTACAAAAACAAAAAACCGCCCAGAAGGCGGTTTTTAAGGCGTTGTAGCCGAACAACTTAGAGGTTGTAGCGGAAACCAACATTGTAGCGGGCACCTATCTGGCCAACGTTGTAGGTCTGGTATGTGCTACGGCCATGTCCTCTGAAGGTCTCATTGGTAATGTTGATACCTTCGACATAAACCACGAGACCGTCGGAGACTTCATAGGTGATATTGCCATCCCATTGCTCGTACTCTGTCTGATAGCCAGGCTTGATATCGCCGCCGGTAAAGTATTCATCACGCCAGTTGTAAGCAATTCGCGCCTGAATGCCGTACTTATCGTAGAAAAGTACGAAGTTGCGCGTGTCTGACAACCCGGCCAAGGCAAACTGACTGCCCGACTGCTCGTTGACGTAGACTGCAGAGCCATCAGCGAGAGTCATATTCGCGATGAATCCTACACCGGTATCCCAGAAGTTGTGCTGCCAAGCCAGCTCCCAGCCATCGATACTTTCTTCTTGATCGGTGTTTGTCTGGGTGTTGACGTTAAACGGAACCGGATCGTCGCGGCCAACCACCCCCGTGATGACCTGATTCTCCACATCAACACCAGGCTGATCAGCGAAGTTTGCAAAGATGTAGTCACGGATCTCCGCGTTACCAGGGTACGCGCCGTTCTGCGCCTGCAATGCCGCTGCTGCTTCTTGGTACAACGGGCCAAGACCTGGACTCGCGAGCTGATCATTGAGGATCACGTTTTCGAGCGTTCCGCCACCAATCCAGTTTCGAACTTTCTTATCGAAATACCCTGCGGAGATGTAGCTGGCATCGCCGTAGTAGTACTCGACCGACAGATCGAAGTTATCGGCTTCATATGGAAGCAGACCTGGGTTACCAACCGAAGCGATAGCCTCGCCGGGAATACCCTGATCAACCCGAGTAATAGTGGGCAGATTCAAGGTTCCAATCAAAGAACCATATCCTGCTCTTGCAATGGTTTGACTTGCCGAGGCGCGCAGAACTATGTCGTCTGTTAGCTCGATATCAAAATCGATCGATGGGAGAGTAAAGTCGTACTCACCTTCCAGGGCAGAGGGCACTGAGCCTTCTGCTCGAATGATTTCAAACTCGTTGGTTGAACGCCATTCGACGCGATCATAGGCCAGTGCTGCCGTGCTCGATACGACCTCAGTCTCTTCGTAGCGAACCCCCGCTCGGATGTTGAAGGGGCGATTGATAATCTCACCCGAGAAGTTCAGTTGCAGGTAAGCCGCGACAGACTCTTCCTCGAACTCGTTAGCACTGTCGGGAGTTGAGCTTGGGCAGAATCCTGTTCCACAATCGCCACCTGTGCTCGCTTGCGCGAGGTGAAGTGGGTTGCCTTCGGGCAGACCTTGCAAGAATTCTGCACGCTCCACCAGGTCTTCCATGCTTGCCATGAAGAAGTTCATGTTCATCTGGTCGCCACCAGCGAGCTCGCTGTAGACACCCGCGAGTGAAGCTGGAACGACTAGATCAGCAACGCTGCCAAATGCGGACGCTTGGTTCTGTCCCCATGTATTTCGCTGAACATTGGAGCTCGCATCGTAGTTATCCACTACGGTCTGCGCGGCGCCAAAGTCAACGATTAACGTATCTGTAAGCTCGAATGAACCGTCAAACTGCGTTTGCTCGATGTTCATGTCCGCCCAGTAGTTGTCGAAAACTGAACCTGAGATTTGCAGATCATCTGGCGAGATGGGCTCGGCCATCTCGACTGTCAAAATTGGCAGTTCGTTGCGGTAATCCACAGACGTCAACTGACGACCATAAATCGACATAGACACTTGCGCCGAGCTGCCATACACACTATTTGGGTCTCGCGTCGCTTGTGAGTCATGGTAATCGAGCGCTAGGCTCAAGCGATCCGTCGGGTCCCACTGTACGTTGAAACCAAGCGACTTTCGCTCGTTAATAGACGCGTCAGAGAACGCACCCATTGTTAAGTCTGGCTGGTTGTTTGTCTCTGTGTAAACCAGAGGGCTCACCACGCCATCTTCATTAATCCAGTTGCCCGATTGGCCAGTAGGGCTAAACCACGCAGCAACACTATTTTGCGTGTGGCGAAGGTCCAGCTCAGCGTAGGTGTAATCAAGGGTCGCAGTCAGCGTCTCGATCGGGCTCCACTGCAGTGTGACTTGCGCGTTGGTTCGGTCACGCTGCCACTCGTCAAGTGCATAGTACTGCTGCTGAGGGAGGCCAACGATGTCACCCTCTGATGGGCCGTTGATTTGCTGCCCATTATCAGGAACACCAATACCATCCCGCTCGAGCCAGTTTCCGTTACCTGCACCGGCTTGTCCTGAATGGCGCTCTTGGAAGCTTCCCGTTATCGAGATGCCTACTGTGTCGTCCATGAAGGTCTGAGAGACCAAAAACGCGATTTCTGGTGTCCACTCGTCACCTGTGCGCGTGCTCTGGTCTTTAACGCCTTTGGCGCTGAATGAGGCTTTCAGGCCAGGATTATCCAGAGGCTTTGCGGTGAGTACGTTAATCGTTGCACCGATACCGCCTGTGGGGACTGACGCATCAGCTGTTTTGTATACCTCAACACCCGAAACGCTCTCTGATGCGATATCACCAAAGTCGAAGGATCGACCCAGACCGCTGTGTGTTGGCATCTGTCGACCATTCAATGTAACCAAGTTGAAGTCAGCACCGAAGCCACGAACGGTTACGCGAGCACCTTCACCGCGATCACGATCGATTGCTACGCCCGTGATTCGCTGCAATGCCTCTGCAAGGTTGGTATCGGGGAAGTCACCGATATCCTCCGCAGTGATGGCATCCACAACACCTGTTGCGTCTCGCTTGGTGTCCATCGCACGTTTCAGGCTCGAACGAATACCTGTGACGACGACTTCTTCCATTACCTGGTCATTAGCGTTTTCGCTTTGCTGCGCAGCGACTGGTGCAGCGGCTACCGCGCCTAGCGCGACAGATACCGCGAGCGATACGCGTTTTTTAGCAAACAAGTGACGATCCATGTTTGGAGTAACCCCGACTAGTTATTGGTTAGAAATATTTTTCAGACGCTAACATCCCACGAGCGCCAGCGGTAGGACAGGTGGCATGAGACAAGTCGGGACATCGGTGCGGTAAATGGGAAGCTCTCGCTTCGCTTGAAAATTCGTGAGCTCGGATGGGCTCCTGCGGGCGTTATTGACCGTCGATTAGCGACACACGAATCGAGAGTGCTCTGAGTGAGGTTTGGCGTCCGTTTGACCTTTTCTGGCGACCATGCCATCGCAAAGGTCGTATACGCCGAGGTCCTCTGACAGTAGTTTCATGCGTGAGCGGACTGCAGTGCCTTTGATGGGGGAAAAACCGTAGTTTTGATGTGATACCGACGGAATACATCAAAATACGAGGGCTTTGATGGCGTGCAGCAGATTAAAATAGGTTATCAATAAATAGCAGGTGAAATGGTGCGGTCACAGATAGTTGTTTTCGGTTTAGTTTCAATGGGCCTTATGACCGCGGGGTGTGATGCGCCGCCACGAGCGGACAGTGTTGATCTCAGTTGTGCAAGCGTTGCCAACGATGCTGCTGCCATGGATCTCTGTGCTGAGGCGATAGTCGCACAGATGGCCGTCGAGCAAAAAGTAGCTCAGCTGATTCAGGGTGAAATTCGTGGTCTGACGCCCGATGATGTCAGAAAGTATGGTTTGGGCAGCGTTCTGAACGGCGGCGGTGCGTTCCCCGGAGGAGACAAATACGCCTCTCCGCAGGATTGGGTTGACCTGGCTGACGCTTATTACAGCGCGTCGATCGATGGATCTGAAGGTAGTGCCGCAATACCCATCGTCTGGGGAACTGACGCTGTTCATGGGCATAACAATGTCATGGGTGCCACCCTGTTCCCACACAACATTGGACTTGGTGCGACGCGAGACCCTGAACTCGTCGCCAGAATCATCGGTGCCACGGCAAGAGAGGTAAAGGCAACCGGAATCGACTGGATCTTCGCACCCACGGTGGCGGTTGCAAAAGATGGACGCTGGGGACGAACATACGAGTCGTTCAGTTCTGATCCGAGTATTGCGGCAAGCTTCGTCGCGCCCATTGTAGAGGCTATGCAAGACGAGGGTGTGGCCTCTACGGCTAAGCATTTTATTGGCGATGGCGGAACCCTGAGGGGTGATGATCGTGGCGATACCAGTCTGTCACTCGAAGATTTGGTCGCCGTCCATGGTCAGGGCTATGTCGAAGCCATCGATAAAGACGTTATGAGTGTTATGGCGTCATTCAACAGCTGGCATGGCGAAAAAATTCACGGTAGCAAATCTATTTTGACTGATCTCCTGCGCGATGACATGGGTTTCAAAGGAATGGTCGTCAGTGACTGGAACGGTGTTGGTGAAGTCTTGGGCTGCACAAATGATAATTGTGCGCAGGCCATCAATGCCGGTGTCGATATGGTGATGGCGCCAGGTAACTGGAAGCCTCTCTACTACAATACGCTTAATCAGGTGAAGACGGGCGAGATTTCGATCGCTCGAATCAACGAAGCAGTCGAACGTGTTTTAGTGATGAAAATGCGTGCTGGGTTATTCAACCGGGGACTGCCATCGGCGTTTGCCGACGATTATGCGGACCAAATTGGTCACGCTGATCATCGCGCCATTGCCCGCGAAGCCGTAAGGAAATCGCAGGTACTTTTGAAAAATCAGAATGGCCTTTTGCCGTTATCGCCACAGAGCAGTTTCATCATAGCCGGCCCGGGCGCCGATAATATTGGACAGCAGAGTGGTGGCTGGAGTGTCAGTTGGCAGGGTACCGGCAATACCAATCAAGACTTTCCCGGCGGAACCTCAATTGCAGCGGGGCTCATTGAACAGATTGAAGTTGCTGGTGGGTCGGTCACGTCAGACACGGATGCTGACGCTGACGTCGCTATCATCGTCTTCGGTGAGTCTCCCTATGCAGAAATGCAGGGTGACATTTACTCCGTTGCCTGGTACGACCAGAGGGGAGAGCGAGCACTGATTGAATCGTTAAATGCGCGCGGTATTCCTGTTGTTGCTGTTTTCTTAACCGGTCGCCCAATGTGGGTGAATGACATTCTGAACGATAGTGATGCTTTCGTTGTCTCCTGGCTGCCAGGCAGCGAAGGGCAAGGCGTTGCTGATGTCCTACTGGCTGACGCGCAAGGTAACGTGCAGTTCGATTTCGTGGGCAAGCTACCCATGCCCTGGCCAGCACTCGATGTCAATGCAGCCGATCGAGATTTGCCTGTAGACGAATTCATGTTTCCCGTTGGTTATGGCTTGTCTGTGAAAGACGAGTTGGCGTGGTCACCGGTATCCGAGCAACTCATTGGCGCTGATAACAGCTTGGACCAAGAAGTCTTTAAGGGTGGCCCAAGAGGAAACTGGCAACTCTTTACCGGCGACCCTAGCGATTGGGCAGTCGAAGCGACGGGCAGTAGGTCGCAATCCTCGACCGGCAGTGTGGTCGTTGAGTCCATCGATCGGATGGTTCAAGAAGATGCGCGGCGCCTGACCTTTACTGGGGCTGATGAGAGGCTATCGGTCGTCTACATGCAGTCTGAATACCCCACTGATCTCACTGATCTTGACGAGGCTGGTGGTGCCCTTGTCATCGATTTTCGAGTGGTTGAAAAACCGACTGAGCAAGTGAACTTGCGAATGGATTGTAAGTACCCCTGTTCCGGGTCAGTGAGGTTCACCAAGGTCCTGCTGGATGCGCCCATTGGCGAGTGGACCCAGAAGTCTATTCCTACCGCGTGTTTTGCCAACGATGGTGTGCAGCTTGGCCAGGTAAATACCGCTTTTGTGCTGGCAACCGAAGGTGATATCACCCTCGATATCTCGGAGATCAAACTAACCACGATGCCGGCCATTCGCTCGATTGTGTCGTGTGCAGATCTTGTTAACGACAAAGAGCTCTTGAATTAACGCTTACAGGAATAAAACAATAAAAGGGATACGGATATGACCTGGCTCGATTTAGTAATTGTGGCGATTTATGGCGTTGGGTTATTTGGACTAGCGCAGTGGGTGTCTCGCGACTCGGGTAAAGCAAAAACCACCGAGGATTATTTTCTTGCCGGACGAACTTTGCCCTGGTGGGCCATTGGCGCCTCGTTAATTGCTGCCAATATTTCGGCCGAGCAGATTATTGGGCAGTCCGGTCAGGGTTATGTGGTCGGTCTGGCCATTGCCGCTTATGAGTGGCAAGCCGCGATTGTGCTCCTGATCGTAGCCAAATACTTCTTGCCCATTTTTCTGAAGCGCGAAATCTACACGATGCCGCAGTTCCTTCAGACCCGCTATGGCACAGGGGTCAAATCCCTCATGTCGTTCTACTGGATCGTGCTTTACACCGCGGTCAATTTGACTGCTGTTTTGTGGTTGGGTGGCCTCGCGATTGAGAGTTTAACGGGCGTCAGTGTCATGTCAGCCATGGTGGGGCTCGCCGCTTTTGCCGTGCTGTATTCGCTTTACGGCGGCCTGAAAGCAGTGGCCTTGACCGACATTATTCAAGTCGTGATTCTCATTTTTGGGGGATTTGCAATTACCTGGCTCGCTCTGGATGCGGTTGGGGCAGGCCAGGGGGCGCTGTCAGGGTTGGCTCGTCTCGGTGAAGAAGTCCCGGGTCACTTCACGATGATTCTCGATGAGTCGCACCCCAACTATAGCGATCTGCCCGGCATCTGGACGCTGTTGGGCGGTCTCTGGGTACTGCATTTCTCCTACTGGGGCTTTAACCAGTACATCATTCAACGCGCCCTGGGTGCAGAGAGTCTGGCTGAAGCTCAAAAGGGCTTGGCATTTGCTGCCTTTCTCAAACTGCTGATACCGGTCATCGTGGTTGTTCCGGGCATTGCGGCACTGGTATTGGCGCAGGATGGTGCGTTAGCCGCGGAGGTTCTCAATGACAAATCAGACCGCACCTATGGCGAGTTGATGAAACTGGCACCTGCTGGCTTACGCGGCCTTGTGTTTGCCGCATTGATTGCGGCGATAGTGTCATCGCTGGCATCGATGATGAACTCGATTGCCACCATCTTCACCATGGATATCTACCGCCAGTACGTGGGTACCGACCGTGATGAGTCGCATTACGTCATGATTGGGCGAGGGGTCGCCTTTGTGGCTATGGTGATCGCGCTCGTTCTGGCGAGGCCATTTTTAGGTGGTATGGAGAGCGCATTCCAAACTATTCAGGAGTACACCGGCTTTATCGCGCCGGGAGTCGTGACGATCTTCCTTCTCGGCTTCTTCTATCAGAAAGCCAATGAAGCCAGTGCCTATGCCGTTCTGATTGGCTCGGTTGCCGCAAGTCTGGCACTCAAGGTGATGATGCCCGATATGCCCTTTGTGCTGCGTATTTGGCTCGTTTTCCTGGCCAACATTGCGCTCGGTGTTCTTGTTGCGAAGCTAACCCGAGAGCCCGAAGCGGGTCAGCCAGTGCTACTCAGTGATATCCAGTTCGGTACAACGCAGGGCTTCAACGTCGCGGCTATCGCGGTAGCGCTTATCCTTGTTCTGATCTATGCCGCATTCTGGTAGATCACATACGTAAGTGAATAAAAAAGGCCCCGATGGGGCCTTTTTTGTGTCTCGCTTTATCTCTCGCGCGTAACTTACTTCAAACTCTTTTTCGTCAGCGCACGATAAACTTTATCTTTCCAGCCTGTGTAAGGTGGCGCCAGATACTTGTTCATCGTGAAGTTGGCCTGGTGGAATACCGGGCGCATTTTCGAGCACGAGTTGAAGCCCTCTTTACCATGGTAGTGCCCCATCCCACTGCCACCGACGCCGCCGAAGGGCAGGTCATGCTGTGACACGTGCAACAGCGCATCGTTGATCGACACACCGCCTGACATGATGTGGTTGATGTAAAGCTCCGACAACTTCTTATTACGGGTAAAGGGGTACATTGCCAGCGGCCTGTCGCCAGAGTTTACGTGTTCAATCACATCCTCCGGCGTCTCGTACGTCATAATCATCAACAGGGGGCCAAAGGTTTCACGGTTTCGGATGATCATCTCGGGAGACGTATCGACCACCAACTGCACCGGAACCTTGCGTGTATGTGGATTGGGTTCTTCACCGGTCGGATTGATGATCTTTGCACCGTAACTCTTTGCGTCCTCAAGCGTCGCCATCATTCGATCGTAGGCGCGCTGATCGATCATGGATGTGTAGTCATCACTGTCGATCGTTGGTACATTGGCTTTCAGCCAGTAGCCACACTGCTCAATGAATTCGTCTAGCTGTGATTTGTGCACCATCACGTAGTCAACATTCACGCAGATTTGCCCAGCGTTGAACTGCTTAGCAAACATGATGCGCTCGACCGCCTTGGCTAGATCGTAGTCGGGATCAATGATGGCAGGGGATTTGCCGCCCAGCTCTAGGATAACTGGGGTCAAGTTTTCTGCCGCTGACGCCATCACCTTTTTACCGGTTGCGCCAGAGCCAGTGAAAATAATGAGATCAAAGGCGAGTTTTGAAAACTCGATGCCAACGCCACCGGTCTCCTCAATGAAGAACAGCTTGTCTTCCGGCAGGTAATTGGGTGACAGCTCCTTGAGTAATCGGGTCAGGTGACGACTGTTTTCCGACATCTTGACCATCGCGCGATTGCCCGCGGCAAAGGCGATTGCAATTTGAGAAACAGCCAGAAAGACCGGGAAGTTCCAGGGAACGATCAGACCCATCACGCCAAGCGGTTGTGCTTTTACGGTGTTTTTTGCAAATGGGAACATCGTTGCATCGATATGACGCTTCTCTTCTTTCATCCACTTTCGCAGGTTTTTGACAATGTCATCGATGGATCCGCCGGTGCCAATAAATTCGGCAAACATCGTTTCGTGTTCGGAGCGGTGCCCGTAATCCAATGAGATCGCCTTTGAGATTGCGTCAGTGTTTTCGCCGATGAGTCTTTTTAGCTGTTTGAGGTCATGCTTACGCTCTTCACAGCTTGGGTACGGTGCCTTGTGGTAGGCGCGTCGCATCTCATCTAGCTTCATCTGCATCGAGGTGCGAATCGCCTCGGCTTGCTCAACGGATTCAGCGATGGACGGATTAATTTCTGCGATCGAGTTCATGATGGCCTCGTTATTGTTTGATTGAGCAAAAACAGTAACGCCGTGGGCAGGCCAATGCAATGTACTTTTGATGGCCTATCGCGAGCTACTACGCGAGCGTTAACCCACTCTCCCTGCCCCAACGAGGTAGCAAGATTGCCGCGTTGAGATGAGGTCGCTATGCTTTGGCCCAACCAGTTAACGAGAGCTTAATAATGAACGACCGAGTATTGATGTCTACCGAAGAGGGTGTGTGTCACGTCCGTTTGAATCGGCCCGACAAGATGAACGCACTTGATCCAGCCATGTTCGATGGCATCACCGCGGCGCTCGCCGAGCTCGCAGATGACAGTAGCATTCGAGTCATTGTCTTGAGTGGTGAGGGAAAGGCATTTTGCGCAGGTCTGGATCTCGGCAGTTTTGGGCTGAGTGATAATGCGCCAACCGATCTTGTGCCTCGCACACACGGTGAGGCCAACGGGGTACAGCATCTGGGATGGGGCTGGCGGAAGCTATCGGTTCCCGTGATTTCAGCCGTGCATGGTGTGTGTCTCGGTGGTGGCATGCAGCTCATGGCGGGCTCGGATATCAAAATCATCCATCCCGAGACGCGTTGTGCCGTAATGGAAATGCGTTGGGGATTGGTGCCAGACATGTCGGGCTATCCGCTGTGGCGGGGAAATGTACGCGACGATGTTCTTCGCCGGCTCGTGTATACCAACGAAATGTTTTCGGGCATCGACGCCCAGCAATTTGGTTTTGCTACCGAAGTGAATGAGGATCCGCTTAGTCACGCTATGGCCCTCGCACATGAGATTGCGGGTAAAAACCCGGAGGCAATCCGGGCAGCAAAGCGCATTTCGAACAGCATGGGAGATGCCACGGATGCCGAGCTCCTACTCGCTGAATCTGTCGAACAGACAGACATCATCTACAAGCCTAATCAGCTTGAAGCGGTTGCTGCCTATTTTGAAAAGCGCGCTGCCAACTTCGAATAGAAGCTGACTGCAATGAGATAAAAAAAGCGCCGGAGGGCGCTTTTTTTATGCTGCCGAGACCTAAAGCGGCCCCTGGGTGTCCGAAAGGTTTAGAGCAGGGCGGCTTCGAGTTTTCTCTGGTCCACGACAAACCGGCGTATACCATCAGCCAGTTTTTCGCTGGCCATGGCACTTTCGTTGTGTTCAAACCGAAAGTCCGATTCCCCGATGGGTGCCTGGCGCTCGACACGATCAGTAGGACTCACCAAGGCTCGTGGCAGATCGCCGTCGCTTTGACTCAGTTCATTGAGTAAGTCGGGTGCGATCGTCAGACGATCACAACCAGCTAACGCTTCAATTTGTCCCGTGTTGCGGAAACTGGCGCCCATTACAACCGTCTCGTACCCGTGGCTCTTGTAGTGTGCATAAATACGGCGGACAGACTGGACGCCCGGGTCTTGCTCCGGACTTTCGATGCTGATGTCAGTGTTTGCTTTGTACCAATCGGTAATGCGTCCCACGAAAGGAGAAATCAGGAAGACGCCAGCATCGGCGCAAGCGCGGGCCTGCTCAAAACCAAAGAGCAGGGTGAGGTTACAGTGGATACCGCGTTTCTCGAGTTCTGCTGCCGCACGAATACCCTCCCAAGTGGATGCAATCTTGATAAGCACTCGACTCGCGTCGACACCGACCTTTGCGTACCGATCGATCAGGCTTTCGGCCTTGGCGATGGTTCGATCAGTATCGAACGACAATCGAGCGTCCACCTCTGTGCTAATGACACCGGGTACCAACTGAACAATTTGAGAGCCGACGCGAACAGCGAATTCGTCGGCGGCGTCCTGGGATCCCTTTAACGCACTCACATCATTATCAAAGCGCGCCAGGCCAGCGGCTTTGAGGAGTAGCGACGGGTTCGTCGTCGCATCGACGGGCTTGAGTTGCGCGATGGCGTCGATATCTCCAGTGTCAGCAACAACCGTGCTCATTGATGCAAGTTGATCAAGTTTAGTCATGTGAGATCCAAGCGAGTTTAGTTCTAATTCGAGCAATAGTTTATCTCATTACCTCCTGACTCCTGTAGTATTTGCGACCATATTGTCATTTCAAGAGACGTACGATGCCGACTATCCACCGACACGTGTTTGCGGGCGAAGGCCGCTTCAATCCAGAAACTTTGGGTCAGTTTGATGATGCTATTACCGCTGCGATTGCGGACGATGACTGCCAAATTTTGTTGCTCTTGGGAGAAGGCAAGAATTTTAGTCAAGGACTCGATCTTGATTACCTCATGGCCAGTGGCGATAAGCAGTTCACCGAGCTGTGTATGCGGGTGCTAGCGCGCGTGCTCGACGCACCTTTCCCAGTTGTTTCTCTGGTAACGGGCCATGCCTTTGGTCTGGGTGCCATGATTGTGTTGGCCTCTGACTACAGCGTAATGCGCTCTGACCGGGGGTTTTTCTGTTTGCCAGAGGTTGATCTCAACATGACCCTGACGGTCCGGATGAACGAGCTGGTGTGCAGTAAATTGAGTCCGAAAGCGATAAGAGCGTGCCTGCTCACTGGCGAACGCGTAACGGCCGATAGGGCGCTGGAGTTAGATATTATTGATGGGGTCGCAACGTTAGAGGACCTTGAAGCGCTCGGCTTGGCTACGGCAGCCCCCATGATGGGGAAAAATCGCGGTTCGTTGGCAGGGCTGAAGCGGGGCTTCAATCAACCGATCATCGAACTTATCGAGTCGGACGAGAATGACGGACCCATTGCTGCTCCCGACTTTGCCTAGCGAGTCACTTTGGTAGCGGGGTCTTAACCGTTAGCAAGCGCGTCCAGGAGCATCTCGCTGTCCGCCCAACCCAGGCAAGCATCGGTGATACTTTTGCCGTAGACGAGTTTTTCGGGCGCGGCAATGGATTGGTTGCCACCCACGAGATGACTCTCGATCATAACGCCTCGAATAGGACACCCTTCGATCCGGCGCTGCTCGATAATACTCTGGCAGACACCAATTTGCTGTGCATGATCTTTCTGGCTGTTTGCATGACTGCAGTCCACCATGAGCCCGGTGTCCAAGCCCACATTTTCCAATAGCAGTTGAGCCTCGCGCACACTGGCTGCGTCATAGTTTGGTTTCAGGCCGCCACGTAAAATGAGGTGGCAGTCAGGATTGCCCGTCGTTTTTACGATGGCCGCAGCACCGGTCTTGGTCACTGACAAGAAGTGGTGGCTCGCCGCCGCGGCCCGGATGGCATCGACGGCGATCTGAACATTGCCTTCAGTCCCGTTTTTAAATCCGATGGGGCAGGAGACCCCGGACGCAAACTGGCGATGATTTTGAGATTCCGTCGTTCGGGCACCAATGGCTCCCCAAGACATCAAGTCCGCCACATACTGTGGTGAGACGGCGTCCAAAAGTTCTCCGGCCGTAGGCAAGCCCAAGTCGTTGATCTTCAGCAACAGCTCGCGGGCACGCGCCAACCCCTCATTGATGTTAAAGCTCCCATCAAGGTAGGGGTCGTTGATGTAGCCTTTCCATCCCAAGCTGGTTCTGGGCTTTTCGAAATACGTTCTCATGACTATTTCGAGTGAATCGGCATAGCGTCTGCGCAGACGCACGAGTCGTCCAGCGTAGTCCAGAGCAGCATCAGCATCGTGGATGGAGCAGGGGCCGATTACCACCAATAATCGCTCGTCGTCACCCCGCATGATGTCAGCGACCTTTGTCCGTGTTGATCTGATCAGTGCAGATGTAGAGTCTGACACGGGGTAGCGGGCCATGATGTCACTGGGGGCAATAAGGCTGTCGATACTGTCGATTCGGACGTCATCGATAGCCGCAATGTCTGTCGGGGACACAATATCTCCTAGGTGAAAGGGTTTTCGAGTTTACCTGACTCGATGGTGATGCCTGAGCCAGGACGGTCGCTGGCGCAACGTGTTTTTATCCCGTGGCCAAGGCTTCTAAAAGCATCTCACTATCTGCCCAGCCAAGGCAGGCGTCGGTGATACTTTTGCCATAGATAAGATCTTTGGGTTCCGCGATGGCCTGACTGCCCCCTACAAGATGGCTCTCGATCATCACGCCCCTAATGCAGGACGAACCCGAACGCCGCTGATCAACGATGCTTTGGCAGACACCGATCTGCTTTGCATGATCTTTTTGGCTGTTGGCATGGCTACAATCGACCATCAGGCCCGTGTTCAACCCTGCATTTTCAAGAAGAAGTTCAGCCTCACGAACGCTCGCGGCATCATAATTTGGTTTAAGTCCACCTCGCAGAATGAGGTGGCAGTCGTTATTTCCGGCTGTTTTAACAATCGCTGCGCTGCCTGTCTTGGTGACTGACAGGAAGTGATGGCTTGCACCGGCGGCGCGGATTGCATCGACCGCGATTTGTACATTGCCTTCGGTGCCATTTTTAAACCCGACGGGGCAGGAGAGGCCCGAGGCGAGCTGTCGATGGTTCTGACTTTCGGTAGTACGGGCGCCAATAGCACCCCATGACATAAGGTCGGCAACGTACTGTGGTGTGATCGTATCCAGGAACTCACCCGCTGTGGGCATCCCCATTTCATTAATTGAAAGTAGCAATTCTCTTGCTAGAGCCAGGCCTTCGTTAATCTTAAAGCTGCCATCGATATGAGGATCGTTGATGTAGCCCTTCCAGCCCAAACTCGTTCGTGGCTTTTCAAAATAGGTGCGCATGACGATTTCAAGGGTGTCTGCGTACTGCTCACGAACCCCCATGAGTCGGGTCGCGTAATCCAGCGCGGCATCGGCATCGTGAATGGAACAGGGACCGATGACAACGAGTAGCCGCTCATCAGCACCGCGCATGATGTCCGCGATCTTACCCCGCGTTGATCTGATGAGTGTGGTCGCCGCCTCAGATGCGGGGTAACGAGCCATAATTTCGTTCGGTGCAACGAGGTCATTAATACCATCGATTCTGACATCGTCGATGGCAGACACGTCTGTGGGCGACACAACAACTCCTTAGAATGCGGATATACCAGTTTGGCTGCGGCCCAATATTAACGCATGAACGTCGTGTGTGCCTTCGTAGGTATTCACAACTTCGAGGTTAAGCATGTGTCTTATGACAGGAAAATCGCCGGAGATACCGTTACCGCCCAGCATGTCTCTAGCGTCCCGGGCGATCTGGAGTGCTTTGCCACAGGAATTACGCTTAATCAGACTGATAAGGTCTGGCGATATCGCGCCGTCACTCATCAGGACGCCAGCTCTATGACAGGCTTGCAGGCCAATGCCGATCTCCGTCTGCATGTTAGCCAGCTTGAGCTGGATCAATTGCTTACTTGCCAGGGGGACATCGAATTGCTGCCGATCCAGCGTGTATTGCCGAGCGGTTTGCCAGCACGACTCTGCTGCACCCAGTGCACCCCAGGCAATGCCATAGCGCGCATTATTCAGACACCCAAAGGGCCCCTTCAAACCCTCGACGTTGGGTAGGTGGTTTTCAGCGGGAACAAACACGTCGTCCATGACGATTTCGCCGGTAATAGAGGCTCGAAGTGCCAGCTTGCCCTCGATTTTTGGCGCACTGAGCCCTTCCATCCCTTTCTCAAGAATGAAGCCCCGGATGATCCCGTCATCGGTTTTGGCCCAAACCACGAACACATCGGCTATCGGACTGTTGCTGATCCACATTTTGGAGCCAGTCAGGCGATAACCACCGTCGACAGCTTTAGCACGGGTTTTCATTCCGCCAGGATCTGAACCGTGATCAGGCTCGGTGAGCCCGAAACAGCCAATCAGCTCACCTGTGGCAAGGCCCGGAAGGTACTTTTCCCGCTGTGCCTCGGTGCCGTACGCATAAATCGGATACATAACCAGTGAGGACTGCACGCTCATCATGGATCGGTACCCTGAATCGACACGCTCGATTTCACGCGCAACCAGTCCGTAGCAGACATAATCTACGCCGGGGCATCCGTAACCCGAGATGGTCGATCCCAGTAGTCCCACGTTGCCCATTTCACGGAAAATCTCAGCGTCCATGCGCTCAGTCGCAAAGGCTGATGTGACTCTTGGAGCAAGCTCGGCTTGCGCGTATTCACGTGCCGAGGCCTGCACCATTCGCTGTGTATCAGTGAGTTGTGCGTCCAGCTCAAATGGATCTTCCCAATTGAGTTTGGTCCAGCGAGTGTTACCACCCATGGTATTCCCCCAGTTATCTGTGCGCTCACGACCTTCACGCATCAATAGTGTAAAGGGTAGAGGTCGTACCGCGCTGCGGCAATCCCCCTTTTGAGGGGGCTAGCTGAGGCTGTTACGCAGTCTCTTGGAAAATCTCCCGCCCGATAAGCATACGCCTCACCTCTGAGGTGCCCGCACCAATTTCGTAAAGCTTGGCGTCGCGAAGATATCTTCCTGTTGGGTAGTCCATCGTGTAGCCATTACCACCCAGAATCTGAATGGCATCCAGTGCGGACTTAGTCGCCGCTTCAGCTGTGTACAGAATCACGGCCGCCGCATCCTTGCGACTGTCCTCTCCGCGATCGAGTGCGCGACCTACCTCATAGAGATAGGCCCGGCAGGCGGCTGTCGATGCATACATATCGGCCAACTTGCCTTGAATGAGCTGAAACTCGCCGATGGGCTGGTCAAATTGCTTTCGCTCGTGGACATAGGGAACAACGGCATCCAGACAGGCTTGCATAATGCCGACTGGGCCGGCCGACAGAACCGCGCGCTCGTAATCGAGTCCCGACATCAACACGGCGACGCCGGCGTTCACTTCGCCAAGAACGTTTTCGACGGGGACGGGGCAGTCCGTGAATATAAGCTCCGCCGTGTTCGAGCCGCGCATACCCAATTTGTCGAGCTTTTTGCCCTGTGTGAAACCCGGGAAGTCGCGTTCGACAATGAACGCGGTGATCCCTCGAGAGCCCGCGTCAGGCGCTGTTTTGGCGTAAATCACATAGGTATCTGCGTCGGGCCCGTTGGTGATCCACATTTTACTGCCGTTGAGCACGTAGTGATCGCCGTTGAGGTCTGCGCGTAGCTTCATGCTGACAACGTCCGAGCCAGCGTTAGGCTCACTCATGGCCAGTGCACCCACTTTTTTGCCCGAGCACAAATCGGGCAGGTATTTGTCCTTCTGACGCTCCGATCCATTTCTTTGGATTTGATTCAGACACAGATTGGAATGTGCGCCATAAGACAAGCCGACTGAGGCCGAAGCTCTACTGATTTCCTCGAGCACAATGATATGCGCGAGGTAACCCATGGCAGAGCCACCATAACGTTCCTCGACCGTGATACCCAAAAGGCCAATATCACCCATTTTTTGCCACAGGTGATGCGGGAAGTCGTTGTCCCGGTCCACTGCATCCGCAATGGGGGCGAGCTCTTTCTCCACAAACTGGCGTGTTGTTTCACGCAGCATGGTGAGTTCTTCACTCAACCCATGATTCAAGCTGCTAAGCGGATTAGTCATGACAATGTCTCCTGTTCATGGCGCGACAGCTTAGGGGGTCGACATGCGCTGTCAATATCGTTCGAGGGTTAGCCTTTGTTCTCAAATCCTGGGGTCAATGATCACATGGCCGACAACGCTACCGGTAGTTCGTCACTGAATCGGTTGTCGCAATTCTAGCGCATGGGCATTCGAGGCCGAATTGGGCTCCAGCATCGTTTTGGGAACGGTAGCTGACTGGATACTTTGGTTATCTGAGAACAAAGCTGATAACCTCCGCGGCCGCGATGGTGGTGTAGCGTGTACCGCTCACCATGATCAACCCCTGCAGTCGCTGCATAGCCCGTCTGGACGATACGCCAGTTACCCCAAAAGGACGGCTTGAGTGTGCGCGGCTAGTGGTAATCTGCCTTCAACGATATAGGGATACGTTTTGGACACACGCGCGCTACGAGACACGTTGGGACAGTTTGCCACTGGGGTATGCGTCCTGACGACTAACGACTCCGATCGCGGTGCGATTGGGATGACCGTTAATTCTTTCGCGGCCGTATCTCTTGAGCCTGCACTGGTACTTTGGAGCATCCAGAATACGTCGGAGTGCTTCAAAGAATTCACTGAGTGTGATCGTTACGGCATATCGGTGCTGCGGCAGTCCCAGGAGGCGATATCGAATCGTTATGCGCGATCGCTAGAGCATACGGTTGACGCGGGCGATTGCTTTGTGGATTCGCACGGGGTGCCCTTGATTGACGGTGCGCTTGCCACATTCTCATGTCAGATATCAGGGATACACCCTGGGGGTGACCACCACATAATTGTTGGTGAAGTCATCGACTTTACCAGTCACTCGGGTGATCCCCTGGTGTTTTTCAGCGGCGGTTACAGCAGCCTGAGCTAGCTCACATGCCGTTGGGATAGGGCGCCAAGTCAGCAGTCCCCGATGCACGTACCTGTGCTAGTGCGTCACCGTAAGCAATGAGTTGCTTCATGCAGTACAAGCTCCGCTCGGAGATGTAGCTGTGCTCACCTTCATCGTTCTCAGATTCATCCTCGTTCATTACCACCAAACAGTTTCTGACGATCAGGTGCTCGGGTAGGTAACAAAGTCGGTTGTTTTTGTAGCTGCTCGTTCGGAGTTCGTTGATCGGATAGGTCCCTCCTGGCCCAACCGATACGCCAACGGGAAGTGCTGGCTTGTGAGCAAATGAACCGCCGCCGCAGACCAAGAAAAAGTTCTTCAGAGCTGCCGGCACCATACCGTGCCACTCGGGTGCAATCATGATGAACGCATCGGCTTCGTCGATTTGTTCTGTCAATTCCCCAAGACCACTCCACTGGGGTGCATCGCTACCAATCTCCTCATCCCAGAGTGGTAAGGGATCTCTTCCAAGGTCACAAATCCAGCATTGGTGATTTCCAAGGCTTGTTAGCTGGCGTTCGAGGAAGCGGGCTACCTTGGCACTCTGTGAGTCTTTTCGGTGGCTACCAACAACAATGGCAATCTGCATAACGGTCTCTTGATACGATGAAGGCGCGGACGATGATACTGATGCCGCTATTGCATGGCTAGGCACTGCTGCCAAAACATCAAAGCCCCCGGTGGCAGGCTCGTGATGTGCCGCCTAATGAGATGAAATCGGCGCGCCATTCTTGCGGGGGGAGGGGTATCAATTTCGATAAGCGTCGCGTCGGCTAATTCTCTTTCGAGTACCCGTCGGGATAGACAGCCAATCCCGACATTTCTTGCGACTGCGCGCTTTATCGGTTCGTTGTGACGGAACTCCATGGCGATGTCGATGGTATTGACGTGGGCTGCAAACGTCTCGTTAAACATGTTGCGAGCACCTGAGCCCCTCTCTCGTAGCACCCACGGTGTAGTGACTAGATCGCTCATTAACACTTGGTCTTTTTTGCCAAGTGGATGGTCCGGACTCGAAAAAATGACCAGCTCGTCCTCCAGCCATGGCGCACATAAAATCGCAGGGTCTGTTACTGGCGATTCAATCAACCCAAAGTCCAGGTCGCCTGAGGCCAGCCGTTCTGTAATGCCGGGTGAGTTATCACTCGTGATCCGTATCTCGATGTTCGGGTGTTGTTTCTGAAAATCGACCATGGCATCAACAATGACGTGATTTGCAATCGTAAAGCTCGCACCGATGTCAATGACACCGCCTACAGCATTTCCCAGAAACTGCTGTTCGAGCTCTGCCGCTTGGTCAAGCAGGCGACAGGCATTGGGTAAGAGCGATTGCCCGAACCTGTTCAAGATCAGCTGACGTCCAATTCGGTCAAACAGTTGCTGTCCGATGTTTTCCTCGAGTTGCTGCAACGAGGAGCTAACGGCTGACTGCGACAAAGCCAGTACCTGACCCGCAGCAGTAGTGGAACCGAACTCGTCGATGGCCTTAAAGACCCGCAGTTGCTTCAACGTGAACTGCATAGCTTTTTGCTCATTCTAAATCTACCTATTAAATCGATTGATATTAACAAATTAAACCATTTTTTTTAGTAAATAAAATCGCATACAGTGCAAGGAAGACATTTAGGGGAAGGTTATGGCTGAGCAAAAAGCAACCAATATTCATTGGCATGAGGGCGATATCACGCGAAAGGAGAAGGGTGACCTGCTCGGACACGGTGGCGCAACGCTCTGGTTCACAGGGCTGTCAGGTTCCGGCAAGAGCACCGTTGCAGTTGCTCTTGAGGGCGTTCTGCATGACATGGGCGTGCTCTGTTACCGCTTAGATGGCGATAACGTGCGCTTTGGTATTAACAAGAACCTGGGTTTCAGCGAAGAAGATCGCGCGGAAAACATTCGACGCGTTGGTGAGATTTCAAAGCTGTTTGTCGACTCCGGTGTGTTGGTATTGTCGAGTTTTATCTCTCCGTACAGGCGTGATCGTGATCTCGTACGTCAAATTCACGAAGAAGCCGGCATGGCGTTTATAGAGGTGTTTGTCGACTGCAGTCTTGAAGCTGCGGAGTCGCGCGATCCCAAGGGACTTTATAAAAAAGCCCGGGCGGGAGAGATCAAGAATTTCACGGGTATCGATGACCCCTATGAGGCACCTTCTGCGCCCGAGATTCATCTGCACACGGACCAGCAATCATTGGAAGAAGAGGTTGCGCAAATTATCGACGTGCTGAAGGCGCGTGGCCTCTTCAGCGATAAGTAACGGAGAATCATGAGTATGAGTTTAATCACACCTCACGGTGCGGCATCGCTGACACCTCTAATTGCAACGGGCGAGCGGCTAGCTGCCCTTGAAGTCGAGTCTGCAAGCTTGCCGTCGATTACCGTTTCGTCTGCTGCGGCTGCAAACGCTGTCATGCTGGGTGCAGGTTATTTCACGCCCCTGCAGGGTTTCATGAACCGTGCCGACGCACTGAGCGTTGCGACAGATTTGAAAACGGACAACGGCGTTTTCTGGCCGGTACCTGTGCTGAATATGGTAGAGCGCTTTGATGGTAGCGTGGGTGACCGCATTGCTCTTCGCGACCCCAACGTAGAGGGCGCTCCGGTGATTGCCGTCATGGACGTGACGGGTATCGAATGCCTTTCGGATGACGATATGTCGCTGATGACACGTGAGGTGTTTGGAACAGAAGATCCCGACCACCCTGGCGTAGCAACGTTTAATGCGCAGGGTCAGGTTCTGCTATCAGGTCCCATTGAGGTTCTGAATTTTTCCTACTTCCAGTCTGAGTTTCCTGGCACCTTTAGAACGGCCATGGAGATTCGTGAGGAGATTGAGTCGAGAGGGTGGAACCGTGTCGTTGCGTTCCAAACCCGAAATCCCATGCACCGTGCGCACGAAGAACTGTGCCGGATGGCGATGAGTGACCTCAATGCGGACGGTATTCTGATTCACATGTTGCTCGGTAAACTCAAAGCGGGAGACATACCGGCAGATGTCCGTGACGACTCGATCAGAACCATGGTCGATCACTACTTCCCGGAAAACACCGTGATGGTCACTGGGTACGGCTTTGACATGCTTTACGCCGGACCTAGAGAGGCCGTTCTTCACGCTGTGTTTAGACAAAACGCAGGATGTACTGAGCTCATCGTAGGGCGTGATCACGCGGGTGTTGGTGATTATTACGGCGGTTTCGACGCACAGACTATTTTCGACGAGCGCGTTCCTGACGGCGCGCTGGAGATCGATATCTATCGCGCAGACCACACGGCGTACAGTAAGAAGCTCGATCGTGTCGTCATGATGAAAGACGCACCCGATCATTCAAAAGAAGACTTCGTACTGCTGTCCGGTACCGCTGTGAGGGAAATGCTGGGGCAGGGGATTGCCCCGCCGCCCGAGTTCTCACGTCCTGAGGTGGCGAAGATTCTGATGAATTACTATCAGTCGCTCGATCAGTAAACGCGGGTTAACTAACCTTCGAGGTATTGCTGTCGGGCAACGGTAATTAAGCGTTCGATGCCCTGCCTGACAGTATCCTCATCACCGGCGTAATTGAGTCTGAGACACTCGTTGGCGTGCTGCCATGACGCACCCAGCCCCTGGAAAAAATGGCGACCGGAGACGGTGACGATACCCTCTCGTGCAGCCCGTCGGTAGAGTTCATCGGCCCCTCCTGGCAGATGTTCGAACCAGGTCCAAAGAAACATCGCACCATTTGGCTGGTGAATTCTGACCGGAAGATCATGCGCAGCAGACATCATCGCCTCAATGGCCAACCGCTGTTTTCTCAGATAGTGCGGCTTTATAACGTGCTCAGATAATTCTGATAGTCGACGGTTCATGAGTAGTGGAAGCACTAATTCCGGGCCTGTTCTCGCCGGCGCGAGCCCATTGATGGCGTTGGCGTTACGAATGAGTTGAGTGACCTCCGGTGGTCCCACGACGATGCCTGTCCGCACGCCGGGTAGGCCGAATTTGGACAGACTCAGGCAGAGAATGGTGTTCTCGTCCCAAAAGGGTGTTGCCTCGGTGTAAATCATTCCGGGAAAGGGCAAACCGTAAGCGCCGTCGATAATGAGAGGAACACTGGCAGCTCTGCATTGTGAGGCCACTTGCGACAACTCACTATCGGAGACCACATTGCCCGAGGGGTTGGTTGGGCGTGACAGGCAGACTGCGCCGGTTGTCGCCGAGTCCACGGAGAATTCTGCCAAGTTGACGCCGTATTTGAACTGTCGGTCCGGGAGTAAATCGATTCTGGCGGCAGTCGATTTAAGTATGGGTCCGTCTTGCCGAGACATATCGTTGTAACCGACGTACTCGGGGGCAATGGGTAGAGCAACGTGTTTCCAGCTTCCGTCGTTGAAACGCCCCGCAAATGCATTGAAAAGAATCTCGAAACTGGCCTGGCTTCCATTGGTAATAGCAATGTTCTCGGCCGAGATTGCAGAGCCGAACAGCGCAGAGAGCTGATCAGCCAAGCACGCCCGAAAGCGTTCGTGTCCTTGCGGCGCATCGTAGTCGCCGATTGTGCTCGCGAATCGCTTCGCATCCGATACCAGTTCTTTTGCAGCTTCTCGAAGCGCATCTTGTACTTCTGGAATGTGGGCGGGATTACCTCCGCCGAGCGGATAAATCGTGGTTCCCGCGGGAGCCACGATGCTCAAATCCTCCATTAGCTGGACGATGCCACTTTGGCTACTGTAATGTTCAGCGTAATTCGAAAAATTCACTTCTTGCGCACACCTTCGGGTCCGATCTATTCACTGTCTGGCGAATGCCAGGCGATCGATATCGCGGTTAAGAGACAGAGATAATGATAACACCGCTCATCATTGCTAATTGGAAAATGGCCATTGATAAAAATGGCGTAGAGGCATTTAAAGCCGACTGGAACTCAAGACCACCGATGACCGGTGTTGAGTTGGTTGTTGCGCCACCAGCGCCATACCTATCGATGGTCAGTGGGCTAACCGGTGTTTCCTTATGTGGGCAAACCGTCTCTGAGAATGACGTGGGCGCTCACACGGGTGAGATCGCCGCAGCAATGCTCAGCGACGTAGGTTGTCAGTATGTGATTGTGGGTCACTCGGAGCGACGCCAAAATCAGGGGGAGACCAATGCTATCGTGGCGCAGAAGGCGAAACGCGCTCAATTGGCAGGCTTGACCCCGGTGGTCTGTGTTGGTGAGCCCAGCCACATCCGCGCTGCGGGTAATGCAGCCTCCTATGTGAGAGATCAGGTGTTGAGCAGTTGTGATGATCTCAGTGATGGCCTTGTCATTGCCTATGAGCCCGTTTGGGCCATCGGCTCGGGTGAGGCGGCTTCTGCCGACGTTGCCAGTTCGATGCATCTCGACATCAAGACGGCGCTTGCGGATCGATATCCTGATCTCCGGGTGATTTACGGAGGCAGCGTTAAACCCGACAACTGTGCAGCGTTTACGACAGCAGAAGGGGTCGATGGACTCTTGGTGGGTGGTGCGTCGCTGTCGGCTGAATCGTTTTGGAATATTTGTGCAGCGGCTATAGGAGCTGAGTAATGGAAGTAGCAGGTAATACACCTGTTTTGGTATCGGCCAGCCAAGTCGTTGATCGATTGGATGATAGGTGGGAAAAGCTGGGGCCTGCCGATCTGGCCGCCAAGGCGGTCTCTGAGATGCTCACGTCAACAGAGGTTGCGGACATTGGCTCCTATATCGACCGTGTCGTGGTCATGCGCACCTTTGTTGACTCGGTTCCAGACAGAATCAAACCCCTGCTCGCGCCCTTTGGGTTTAGTACAAAGTTTGCTCGTTCTGTCGCATCTCGAGCAGGCCTCGATGACGCTGCTGCGCATTACGCTACGGCAGGCGGACAGAGTCCACAGCAATACACAGCGAAGGCATGTCGTGCGATTGCCAGCGGTGAAGCGCGCGCTATCGTTTTATGCGGTGCAGAGGCCATCGGCACCATGCGTGCTCATCAACGATCGGGCGACACCTTGGATTGGTCTGAGAGCCCAACGGGAGAGCAATCCGATGATGGCATGGGCCTCGAAGACCAATTCGTCCCTGCCTTAGCGGCCCACAAGGTGATTGCCCCCATCGACATCTACCCTTTGATGGAGCACCGCAAACGAACGGTTCGCGGCATGCAACGGCCCGATTACCTAAACTACCTGGGTGAAGTCTTGACGCCTCTGGCGAATGCGGCCCGGGTCAACCCTTACACCATGTTCGAGAACGTGCCGGAGTCTGATGAAATCGCCGTGGTTTCTGGGCGTAATCGTGTGGTGGGGGACCCTCATTTAAAGTCGATGGTGGCCAAGGATGGGGTGAATCAATCCGCCGCCGTTCTGGTGATGAGCTTCGAGCTGGCGTCTGAATTGGGGCTCGCGGACAAGGCAGTTTTTCTTCGCGGCTTTGCGGAGGCAGCAGAACAGCCGTTGCTCGAGCGCCCTGATTTGTCGACCTCGCCAGCGCTGCGATGGACCTACGATAATGCCGTAGCATCCTCTGGGCTATCGGTCAGCGACATAGAAGCCTTCGATCTCTATAGCTGCTTCCCTATTGCTGTCATAGAGGCCATGGAAGCCCTGGGAGTCGATATTGACGACCCTCGCCCAACCAGTTTGACGGGTGGGCTGCCTTTCTTTGGTGGGCCCGGAAACAATTATTCCATGCACGGTATAGCCTCCGCTGTATCCAGTATTCAGTCAGGGCAATACAGCCATGTGCTTGTCGGTGCCCTCGGTGGGCATATGTCTAAGCATGCCGTTGGGGTCTACAGTGGCACCCCCGCCAGTGGTGATTGGCGGTCGTCCGAAAAAGCTTTTGAAGAAGCTGGAAATAGCGCTTCGCTTGCCTCAGAATTCAGCGGCTCCGCCGTAGTCGAGACCTTCACCGTCAAAATGATTCCCGAAGGACAGTGGCTTGCTGTCCTCGCCATCAATGATGAAGGTGAGCGTGTTATTGCGGCGTCATTGCTTGAGCAGGGTGAGCTTTACGATAAGTTTACCGGCGGAGAGCCCATAGGCGAGAGGGTCATGATCGAGCCCTCCGGTGAAAACACCCATCGTGTCGTCGGACTGGTCTGACGCCAACACAGTAAACAGAGGAAAATTATGGAAATTTCAGGAAGAGCAGCCGTGGTTACCGGTGGTGCATCGGGTATTGGTCAGGCGGTCGCGAGACGCATCTTCGCCGATGGCGGCAATGTCATTATCTTCGATTTAAATGCCGAGGCGGGTGCTGCCATGGTCGAAGAGATGGGCGCCGACCGTTGCCTTTTTGCGCAGGTGAATGTGGCAGATGAAGCTTCTGTGGAAGCGGGGATCGACGCAGGTATTGAGAAATTTGGTGCTATCTACGCAGTTGTTAACTGTGCTGGTATCGCTAGCGCCTCTCGGACTGTGGGTCGTGACGGCGCATTTCCGCTCGATCTATGGGACAAAGTCATTGCAGTAAACCTGACCGGAACGTTTAACGTGATTCGTTTGTGTGCCGTTCGAATGCAGCATAACGAGCCTGTCGACAAGTACATGGGGCGTGGCGTGATTATCAACACAGCCTCTGTTGCAGCTTACGAGGGACAGATGGGGCAGGCAGCCTACAGTGCCACCAAGGGCGGAATTGTAGGAATGACGTTGCCGATTGCACGCGATCTCTCAAAGATCGGTATTCGGGTTAACACGATTGCACCGGGAATGATCAACACACCGCTTTTTGCAGGCTTACCCCAGGACTCGATTGATTCCCTGTCAGCCGCGGTTCTGTACCCTCAGCGCTTGGGTACACCCGAAGAAATCGGTAAGTTAGCTGCAGCAATCATCGACAATGATTACATTAACGGTGAGACCATTCGTATGGATGGCGGCATCCGTATGCAACCTCGCTAATACTAAAGCGGACACATAAGGAGAAAGATAATGAGTGAACCAGCTGTTTTAACGGAAGTTGCCGATGGTGTCATGACCATCACGATTAACCGTCCTCAGGCTAAGAACGCAGTCAACAAAGACGTTGCGGTCGGCATTGCCGCTGCACTCGACGCACTCGACGCAGACGACAGTACTCACGTGGTTATTTTGACAGGTGCAGGCGGTACCTTCTGCTCGGGTATGGATCTCAAAGCGTTCGTGACGGGTGAAACTCCCTACGTCGAAGGGCGTGGTTTTGCAGGTATGGTCCAGCGATCCACAGACAAGCCGCTGATTGCAGCTGTTGAGGGCTACGCCCTGGCAGGTGGCTGCGAATTGGCTATTACCTGTGACTTGATTGTCGCGGCTGATAACTCGAAGTTCGGTATTCCCGAAGTGAAGCGCGGCTTAGCAGCTGCGGCAGGTGGTTTGGTGAGATTACCTCGTCAGATTCCAAGCCGTGTTGCGATGGAAATGGCGTTGACGGGTGATTTCATGGATGCCGATCGTGCATTGAGTCTTGGACTGATTAACCAGATTGCGCCTGCGGGTGAGGCACTTGCTCAAGCCAAGGCGCTGGCGGCTAAGATCGCTGAAAATGGTCCACTTGCCGTTAAACGCAGTAAGCAGGTGATTAAGGAGTCGATCGACTGGTCGCAAGATGACATGTTCGAAAAGCAGCAGGCGATTGTTAACCCTGTGTTCTCGAGCGAAGATGCGATCGAAGGCGCAACGGCGTTTGCGGAGAAGCGTAAGCCCAACTGGAAAGGCCGTTAAAGCGAAGCGTTAAGATGACCCGGCAACGCCGGGTTTTTTTTTAAGGGGCATGTTTTTTTAGGGGCATGTTGTTCAGGGACAGGTTTATGCGGTTATTCACTTTATCCATTGTCATTGTGTTGGCGGGCTGTGCGTCGCCGGCGCAGAAAGTAGCTGACAGCGCGCCGGTAGTCACCGATACCGGGTCGGTCCAGGCCTACGTCGCTGAGGGTGACGTACTTCAGTGGTTTGACATCCCATTTGCTAAACCGCCCGTTGGTGACCTTCGTTGGCGAGCGCCCGAACCCCTTGATGCAAGGCCACAGTTAATTTCACGACGAGTCGAACCTGCGATCTGCCCTCAGCAAGCAGGCAGTGTAAGTGGGGTGGAGGGTGATGCGGCCATCGGTGCCGAAGACTGTCTATACCTCGACGTCACGGCACCCGCATCCGCTACCGACCCCTTACCCGTCATGGTTTGGATCCATGGGGGTGGAAATACCACTGGGCATAAGAACACCTATGATTTTTCTCGCTTTGTCGCTGAGCAACAGGTGATCGTGGTTACGATCAACTATCGATTGGGGCCGCTCGGGTGGTTCGCACACCCCGCCTTAGGGGACAGCCCCGGCACAATTGCTAACTTCGGCACGCTGGACATCATTGCTGCCCTTGGCTGGGTGAAGCGCAATATCGGCGCCTTTGGTGGCGACGGGGATAACGTCACAATTTTTGGTGAGAGTGCGGGTGGGCACAACGTGTTCACGTTGCTTGCAAGCCCCTTGTCCGAGGGGCTGTTTCACAAAGCTATCTCTCAATCGGGTTATGTGCGCAGTCTAAGCCCCAGACAAGCCCACAACCGAGAGCGAGAGTTCGCTGAAATCGACCGAGGTAGCTGGGAGTTTACCGAGGCACTTGGATTGTCCAATGATTCGGTGACTGCTGAGTCATTACGTGGTGTCAGCGCCGATGACATCATTACGACGTTCTATGATCTTTCGTCTGACCACAGCTCCCCCGGTATCATTAACGACGGGGTCGTCATCCCGACCGAAGGCTTTGCAGCTGCCTTGGGTAACCCTAAATATGCCAAACCTTCAGTGCCTGTCATGGCGGGCGCAAATAACGAGGAGGTGACGCTGTGGATTGGGTTGAACCGCTATTTCGTTGACGCCTCATATCCGCTAACCAAATGGCTACCGCCTAAGGTGACATTAAAGAATCCGGACATGTACAAATTCTGGGTCCGTCAGCGTTCAGAGGGTTGGAAAGCGCAAGGTGTGGATCGACCGCTGATGTCACTCGAGGCCGCTGGCTATGAGTCCTTGTATGCCTATCGCTATGACTGGAATGACCAAAAAGACAGTTTTCTGATCAACTTTTCGGAGGTGTTAGGGGCGGCGCACGCGAGCGAGATCTCATTTATCCAAGGTAAGGCCATGTACGGACCGATAGGCTCCTATATGTATCCCGATACGGATTCTGCAAGAGATATGACGGATATTATGATGACCGCGTGGGCAAATTTTGCACGTGACGGTGCACCGGGAGAGGTGAAAGGCGATGCATGGGCGCCGTTTAGCGCTATGGCCCCACATTTTATGGTGCTGGATTCGTTAGGTCAGCATGGACTCGAGGCCGACGTAGCGAGTATCGATGAAATTCTGAACGAGGTGGCTGACAGCGCGCTGCTTACCTCCCAGGAGCGATGCATCTTGGCCTGGGAGCTCTCGACTGCACTGGGTGACCCTTCTTATGGCACCTACCGACGTTGGAATGGCGGTGAATGTGCAGCAACGGATGTGCGTGCGTTGAGGAAGACAATACGTGAAGCGCTGGAAGATGAATTCGGTAGCGCGTCTGTTTTGTAGGCAGCTAATAGGCATCGCTAAGACGTCATGAATAAAGAACCGAATGAAGAGGGTATGTAGTCTTCATTTGAGTATGATCCGGGGAACCACACTACAGTGTCGATTGTCGTAGCGATTCTAGGGGCGTCTGGCAGCGGTAAATCGCATCTAGTCGCATCTCTGGCGCCCGAGATATTGGGTGCAACTGTCGCTGTCTTACGCGTGGACGACTATTACCGTGACTTGGCGCATCTGAGCTTCGAGGACCGGGAAAGTATCAATTTTGATCACCCTGATGCGATCGAGTTTGAGCGTTTGGTCGACGACCTTGCAACGCTTAAGTCGGGCGAAGAGGTTCAGACGCCTGTTTACGACTTTACCCAGCACACGCGCTCAGGGCTCAGTCAGTCGGTGCCGCCGGCCGATATCGTTCTGCTCGAGGGTGTTCTGGCCATGTCCAACTCCGCGACGCGCAAATTCGTCGATTACACGATCTTTGTCGATACCCCGCTCGAACTTTGTCTTGCTCGACGTATTGAGCGAGACGCTGCTCAGAGAGGCCGCTCAGAGGCCTCTGTACGCGATTTCTGGGAAACTCGAGCTGAGCCTATGTTTGCACAGTTTGTCGCGCCATGGCGTTCTGAGGCCGATCTGGTAATCGATGGTAGTCAAACGATCGACGATGAGCTCTCTCGCGTCGGCGACTGGTTGCAGGCACGAATCTAGGATCATCAATCGTTGCAGCAGTTCGGGCAGTCAACGGTCCGCATCGGCCTCTACCAGAGTCCAAACCTTAGGTAAGGGTGCAACCCCAAATCGCCGTCGAGCTCAACGTGATTAAAGTGTCTCTCGCTGTTTAGCCACCCATCTGAAGTGACCGGCAAGTGTTTCATCGCTCAGCAATAACTCGAGATTATAAAAGCGGTTTGCGAGAGTTAGTTCATCGTAGAGCGCATGAATACCCCGATGGCACCTTCGGCATACGTGGATACCGATGTTAAGTTCTGCCTTGCTGAAACGCCGACGGAAGCCTTTGCGGCGGTGCATTTTGCGGGGAATAAGGTGATGAAAAGTAAGAGGCACCAGCCGCTGGCAGCAAGCGCAGGGAGATGCCTCTTTGTGCTTTCGCATGGAGCGTGTTAGTTACTCCCCGCCGACGGTTACCTGGTCGATGAGGTTGCGCAACTCGCCGCTGTCGGGACCTACACTCGATCCAAATTTAGCGACCACTTCACCGTCTCCTGAGACCACGTACTTGTTGAAGTTCCAGCGCGGGTAACCCTGTGCTTCTCCCAGACCCTTGAAGACAGGGTTTGCATCGCGACCGCGCACCGATGTCGTTGCCATGACTGGGAATGAGACGTCGTACTTCTCAAAGCATACGGTTGCCGCATCAGCCTCGTCGTTTTCTTCTTGGAAAAAGTCGTCCGATGAAAAGCCAACGACAACAAGCCCTTTGTCCTTGTATTCCTGATGCAGGGATTCAAGGCCAGAAAACTGAGGTGTGTAGCCGCAGTTACTCGCTGTATTAACGATCAGCATCGGCTTGCCAGCATAGCTTTCACAGAAGTTAATAGTCTCTTTAGAGCTCAGCTTACGCATCTCCGTATCGAGAAACTCGGGGCACGCGATGGCTCCGCTCGAGAGACCAAGACCTGCGATGAGTGCAATAACGTTGTTTTTCATGGGGAATCCCTTAATGGTTTCATAGAAGTATAAGCAAAATACTGAATTTTGGATTAATCGCAGGTGAGAGCGTCGCGCAGCTGTCCACCTAGCATGCGACGCAGGACATTAACGCAGCCGCGCAATGAGGTTTTCGACTTGCTCAATCGTCCAGTCGGGATGGCAATGGAATGACGACGCGTGCGTTCCCCAGCGGCCCTTATCAGCCATACATGGATCGCTTGTGTCTATGCGAGGCACGAACGCAATCGTCGCGGAGTCGGAGGCATTGGCTAGTTCTTCGCTCCAGATTGACCGTGTAATAGGGTCGGTTTTGTTTTGAACAATGGCAATTGGTAGATCTAGCGCCTTTGCTACCTCCAGCGCATCGGACTCACCGTAGGGTAGATCCCAAAAGAGGGGGGCTAAATACGCCATCGGCCGAAATAGGATGGACGGAAGCCCATAACCAACCCAGCCCCCCCGTTCGAGCGAATCACGGGTATTGAGCATGGGATCGAACAGCAGTAACCCGTCCGCTTGCATACCCTGGGCCAGAGCATAGATTGAGGTTGCTCCCCCCATCGACAGACCACAAATAATGAGAGGGGTGTCACCGTTGGTTCTATTCTCCAACCACTGACGTGCGGCCTGTACGTCTCGGTATTCGGTCGCGCCCATGCGGAGATATCCATCGGTGTATTGCGAGTTACCGTGGTTTCGCTGGTCGAAGGTAAAGACCGAAATTCCCGCTTTCTGAAGACTGTCGTAAAAGCCAAGCGTATTAAAAAAGGGCGATATCCGACTCGATCCGGCGCCATGAACAAAGAGCAGGGTGGCGCGTGGGGTCTCTGCCGGCATCCACCATCCTTCCAACGTCAGCCCTTCACTTTCAAAAGCAACGTCCTCAAAGTCGCCGCTAAGCGGCACGTCGACAACCGGTTCCGACCCGGATTTGAGGCCCAGCCACGGCGTGGCAACGCCAAAAAGAAAGACCAGGCTGAGAAATAAAAGAGTGCTCATGCTGCGTCCGGATAGTCTGCGGCTCATACTGTTGTGCTACGTCTCAGAGGTTGAATCGATCCCGAAGGAAGCGCGCGACACCATCGTCGTCATGGTGGCCGATGACCTCAGTGGCGATAGTTTTGAGCGCTTCATCAGCGTTGTCCATCGCGTAGGATTCAGTCGCAAACTCAAACAGGCTGATATCATTATCACCATCGCCAAAAGCAATGACCTCCTCAAACCCGCTCCGCTCAGCCACATGCTTCACACCGTTAGCCTTAGAGCCCTGGCTGTGATGAACATCGAGCCATGCGAGCCCCTTATCGCGAATAGCCATTCCGGAGTAGGCCACCAAGTGTGGTTGGTGCGATACGAATTCAATAACCGGCTCAATTTGTTCAAGCGAACCCATGGCAGAAATATTAATGACATGTGCGTTCGTCGGCATGGTCGTCAGTGATTGAAGGGGGAGTTCGCGCTCGCTCTCAAACAGGTTGGCTAGTTTCTTTTCAAAATCATCTCTAAGCGGCGCGTGGTACACCGCGTGATGATCGCCATCCTCCAGAGAAAACACAAAGGGCGTCAGGTCGTGCGTGACGAAGGCACCCAGCACATCGCCAACCTCCGTGGGCGTCAGCAAGTGGTGGTGACTGTAGCTATGAAGGGTCGGTTCCCAGATGACGGCGCCGTTTTTTAGGACGAGGGAGCGATTAAAGTCATCGTCAGCGAGCGGGGTCAGTGCGGCTTGCAAGGTGCGTCCGGTTGCGATGGTGTAGGCAATGCCATTTTGACGCATGAGCGACAGCGTTTCGCTGGTAAACGGTGAAATCTTCGACTGGGCATCGAGAAGTGTTCCATCCATGTCAAATACAACGAGTGTCATGGCGCAGAGCCTCTCAACCGGGGTGGGACAGGGTAGCGCAATCGCCGGACTCATCGCTACATCATCCGATTGAGCGATTAACTGCTGTCCAGATTTCTGGCAACGTCGCCCTGTATCGAATGCGAATGCCAACGCTTGGTCAGTCGACTATGCTAAGCGAGGAGTCGCAGATGATTAGCCTGCGATTAACGCGCGAAGTGTGCGTTGTGGATAGGGGGAACAGTGCAACATTCAAAAGGCTTTAATAGGCGACGCTTTAACCATTGGTTGGCCGCCGCATCACTTGCCAGTGCATCTGGAGGCGTGTTGGGTAAACAAACGCCCGATATCAAACACGTCGCGGTTATCGGTGCCGGGATTATCGGAAGTTCAATTGCCTACCATTTATCAAAACTGGGCGTGCGGGTAACACTCATTGAGCGACATACCGTGGCCAGTGGCTCTAGTAACGGAACGTTTGCCTGGATTAACGCAACATGGGCTAAGCAACCGCGGCATTATCATGCGTTTTCCCAAACAGGTGTGAGCAGTTGGCGTCGACTTCAGAAAGAACTCGACCTGCCTATCGTCTGGGGAGGTTCTCTTGAGTGGTTTGCCAGCGGTAGCCGACAGGACCGATTAGCCAGTGATATTGCAGAGCAGCAAGCGTGGGGAGAGCCCGCTCGCATGTTGACGGGTGCCGAGGCACGCGTACGTGAACCCGCTGTCGACTTTCATGGCGCCAATCGAGTGGCGTCATCCCCGCGTGATGGCGCGGTGGACCCGGTGCTCGTGGCGAACACGTTGGTAACCGCTGCTAGGCAGCGGGGCACTCAGCTTATGGAGCACTGCGACGTGTTGGGAATCGAAAGTTCCAAAGACACGAAACGGAAGTTACTTCAGACAAGTTGTGGCCCCGTTGAAGCAGATGGTGTGGTGCTCGCAACGGGGCCGGATCCAGTATCCGTCAAGCGCTTTGCTGGGTTTGATCTACCGCAGCGATCAACCCCTGGTGTCATCGTGGTGACCCGGCCGGTAAAACCGTTGTTAAGAGGGATACTCGTTGCACCGGGTATCCATATCCATCAAAGGATGGATGGAAGACTAGTGATGGGTGAACAAGAGGGCGCGCCCAATAATGAGGGCCATGCCGCAAGGCTGGCCGACAGACCCACAAGCTTTCCTAATGATTTGGTGGCCGATCAGCATGCTCAGCGCTTGCTCGCGACCGCCCGTCATTACCTACCGGACATGGGACAGGTTGATATCGATGACGTCATCATTGGGTGGCGACCATTACCGGTTGATGGTCACCCGGTCATTGGGCCCAGCCCCAACGACGAGCGCGTATACGTTGCCATCATGCACAGCGGTGTATCGCTTGCCGCCATCACGGGAGATTTAGTTGCTCGTGAATTGGTAGATGGGGTCGAGATGGCGTTACTTCAGCCGTATCGTGCCGACAGGGTGTTTGATACCAAAAACCGATATTGAGTCTTCACCGTTTTGATTGGTCTTGGGCGTCAGGACAGACAGACGCCTAATTGCGCCAAGTAAAGGTCCTTGGGGGGCGTTTAGGTGAGTGGTGAGGGGGTAGGCGGCGACTTGGAAGAACTTGGAACGAAAAAAAAGAGGCGACGTGCGCCTCTTTTGATTTTTTGCAGATGGTAGACATCTCAGTGGGATACGAGGACTAGGTCCTTGGTCAGCGCATCACGCGTTGTCTGCGCCACTTCAAAACGTGCAATGGGATAAGCGGCGTGCTCAACGCTCGCGAAGAGCTTAGCGCCGTCTTTCAGTGCGGCAATTTGCTCGTTTGATAATTCGAAGCGCATGAAGTGCACAGCTGAGGTTTTCTCCTCGGTCTCTCGCTCCAGATCCTCATCCGCGATAACTTGAGCGATACCGTGACCCTCGATTTCGAGATTGATGCAGTTCTCAATACCACGCATTTCGCGAAGCCGTTCAGCGCGGACAACGGGATCGCCGAACTCAATCATGAAGGTTGCTTTCCAGTTGGTCCCATCTGGAATCAACGGGTTGTAGGCGGCGAGTTCGTCCTCAATTCCAGCGACATCGAAGACCTTCTCGATACGAAGCATTTCTTGAATTTGGTAACGAATGGTCAGCGTATCTTCGAAATAAATGCGTGCATTATCGCCTAGTGATAACTGACGGTTCTTCTTGTGTGCAAGGACCTCAGCGCGGAAGTTATTGCGTTGCTCTGAGTATTGCTCTAACGACCATAGGTCGCTCCGGGTCAGATGTGGCATGTAAATCTCCTTATTACTTGAGGCCGTACGCCATGCGCAGCAACGTCATAGGGTGTTGTGCACTGTCCACCCCGTCTGCGAGGTGAGCGATATGTTCTCCGGCCATCGGACAGTCTGAAATAAAGTGGTCGGGCTTCTGATCGTTCACCTTCCGTACCGTTGGTCGCGCGATTTTAACGGACTTGTCGCGGGTTTCCTTTTTGACCGCATAGGTTCCGTCATGCCCCGAGCATCGCTCGTGGGCGACAACCGTCGTCTCTTCAATGAGAGAGAGAATGTCGCGCGTCTTGAGCCCAATATTCTGAACTCGCTGGTGACACGCCACTTGATAGGCAATGTTTCCTAGGCTCTCGGCAAAGTCTGTTTTCAGCGCCTCGCCTTTGTGTCGCATCCAGAGGTACTCGAACGGATCGTAAAACGCCGCCTTGACCTTCTGCACGTCTGGGTCGTCAGGGAAAAGCAAAGGCAGTTCCTGCTTGTACATCAGAACGCACGAGGGGATAGGTGCCGTCAGATCGTATCCCTGATCAACCAGGCTGGCGAGCAGTGGGATATTAGCTTCCTTGAGGGCAGCGACGGCATCGAGATCGCCCAGCTCAAGTTTGGGCATGCCACAGCACTTTTCCTTCGGAATGACATCAATACTGACGTCGTTGTGCTGGAAGACCTTAATGAAATCTTCACCGATCGTGGGTGTGCTGTAATTACCGTAGCAGGTCGCATAGAGCGCAAGCTTGCCGGTGGTGGCACCAACCGGCGTGGATTCGATGTTTGTGATGAGCGTTTTGGCGCGCTTAATCAGCGTGTTTCTATGAATCTCGGGAAGCGGCGCCTCAGCAGCGATGTCAAAGGTGCTCTCCAGTGCCTTCCTAAACACACCGTTGTTATTCAATGCGTTCGCTGTCACGTCAACCAGGGGAATCATCGATATGCCGCTCATAAGCGCATCGGTTGATGTCAGTACCTTGTCGCGGAGCTTTGCCCCTTTGGTTTTGAAGTTTTGAGCCTTCGCTCGCAGCATCAAGTGGGGGAAGTCGACATTGAACTCGTGTGGTGGAACGTAGGGGCACTTCGTCAGGTAACACAGGTCACACATGTAGCACTGATCGACCACCTTGTCGTAATCGTCCAGTGCAACCCCATCAACTTCGAGTGTCTCTGATTCGTCGATCAGATCAAATAGGGTGGGGAACGAGTCGCACAGGCTGACACAACGTCTGCATCCATGGCAGACATCGTAGACACGGGCAAGCTCATCATTGAGCGAGTCACGGTCCCAAAACGCTTCCGTTTTCCATTCTATCGGGTGACGAGTGGGTGCGTCGACGCTACCTTCGCGCATGTGCTATTGCCTCTGTTTAAAGTTGTTTGAACCAAAAGGGGGGACCAAAAGTCCCCCCTGAACTCAAGTAGACCCGGACTTAGGCGTCGAGGTTGTCGAGTGCTTTCTGGAAACGATTCGCGTGGCTACGCTCTGCTTTCGCCAGTGTTTCGAACCAATCTGCGATCTCGTCAAAATCTTCGTCGCGCGCTGTCTTAGCCATACCTGGGTACATATCGGTGTACTCGTGGGTCTCGCCAGCGATTGATGCTTCGAGGTTCTTGACGGTGTCGCCCATTGGTAAGCCAGTGGCAGGATCGCCTACAGCTTCAAGGTACTCAAGGTGGCCATGAGCGTGGCCAGTCTCACCTTCCGCCGTTGAGCGGAAAACGGCTGCTACGTCGTTGTAGCCTTCTACGTCAGCCTTTGAGGCGAAGTAGAGGTAACGGCGATTTGCTTGAGACTCACCTGCAAAGGCGTCCTTCAGGTTCTGTTCGGTTTGGCTACCTTTCAGTTCCATTGCTTATTACTCCATTGTTGATCGTATGACGTCATGACGCCGCCGCATCACCGGCAGCACATGTACTATACCGTCTTCGTGAAAAAATGGTTCCAAAAAAAGCTGGCAAAACCAATCGATTTTTCCGATCGTATATAGGACAAATATGCGACAAGATCGATGGAGCTGCTGTGTCACGCCAACCCACCTTAAAACAGCTGAAGTACCTGTGTGCTGTTGCGGAGCATCAGCATTTTGGTCAGGCGGCAAAAGCGTGTCATGTCAGTCAGAGTACGCTCAGCGCGTCGATCGTCGAATTGGAGGACGTATTGTCAGCCAGTCTGGTCGAGCGAAATAATCGCTCGGTACTGCTGACAGCGCTCGGAAACGAGGTGGTGGCACGTGCTCGTGCAGTTCTGACCGATGTAGACGACGTGGTCGCTCTCTGTGAGGCTTCCAGAGAGCCCTTTCAGGGGACCATCCGACTGGGTGTGATCCCCACGATTGCCCCCTTTGTGCTTCCGAAGATGTTGAAAGCGCTACGCACGGAACATCCGATCTGTAAGATGTTTGTGCGAGAGGATCTGTCTCACGCGCTGGTTAACGCGCTACAAGTCGGAGAGCTCGATGTACTGTTACTGGCCTTACCTTTTCCTACAGAACACACCGATACCATTGCATTGTTCGAAGATCCATTTTATCTGGCGACACTCCCTAACTCGAGGCTGGCTCTCAGTCAAAAGCTAAGGACGAAAGATCTTCATGGTGCTGAGATGTTGCTTCTGGAAGAGGGGCACTGCCTTCGGGATCATGCACTTGAGGCGTGCAAGTTGCGGGAAATGGATGTGACCGTGCCTTATCAAGCGACCAGTCTCACGACAATCGTACAAATGGTAGCCAACGGTATCGGCACGACGCTTCTGCCGAAAATGGCGACCGATGCTGGTATTGCGGATGGAACAGATCTAGTCCTCCGACCCTTTGATGAGCCTGATGTTGGTCGGCAGATCGGTTTGATGTGGCGAAAAAAAACGCCCCGGAAGCATGAGTTCGGTCTCCTCGGGGCGTTTATTCAGTCTTGCCTGACTTAATCAGGCAAGCGTTGTTTAGAAGTTACGTCGTAACGTGGCGCCATAGGTTCGTGGCTGATTTCCATAACCAGTCCAAGTACCTGTTTGGGCTACACCTGGGAAGTTGGTAATCAGCCATTGATCATCCGTCAAGTTTCTGCCCCATACTCGAAGGTCCCAGTCACCTCGCGACAAGCCGAAGCTCGCATTAACCATACTCACTTCGCGCTCGCGGAAGCCTCGCGCGCCCAATAAAAGGTTCGCATTATTCAGGTCACCCGCGGCACGAATGTCGACTGCACTATCATGCTGGTAATCCGCTTGAATGAAGCCGTCCATACCGTTGATGCTGAAATTATAGGTAACCATTGCGCTGAGACTTAGTTCGTGGATCCCCGCGGGTTTACGTCCGGTAAAGTCGGCGGGTTGACCATTAAGCTGAGCACCCCTGAAATCGTCGTAGATTGGGTCCAAGTATACCGCTGACAGCATCATCGTTAGAGAATCTGTCGCGCGAACCGTCAAATCGATCTCCGCACCCTCTGTTGACTGTTTACCTGCGTTTCTTAAGGCAAAACCCGTTCCCAAAAACGCGTTCTGTTGGAACCCAGTGATGCTTTGGTCAAACAAAGCTGCGTTTAAGGTGCCCCAATCGCTTGAGTACTTGAAGCCTAACTCAATGGTCTCAGCTTCTTCAGGGCCCGCCAAACGCGTTCCCGTCTCCAGATTGTTGGGTAAAGTGCCACCGGCAGCAAGGATGCCATCGCGTTCTACCGCCGTCGGGAGACTATCGCGCGACAGGTTCCAGGACGTGCCTTTGAAGCCCGTACCGTAGGTGAGATAAACGTTTAGATCATCCGTAAATGCGTGCGACAGACTTGCTGTGTAAGTAGTTTTACTGTCGTCGGAGGTTCCAGGCTCTGCTTGGTTAGGGAATCCCAGAACCTGTGGCAGAAACTGCAAAGCTTGAAAACCGACAAAGGGGTTATTGTCTGTGGGTGCAATCGCGGCTGCAGTCGCGGCTACCGTTTGTAGGTATGCAGGCAAACCGGCCTGAGGGACTGCCGTAATTGGAGGTATTCCCAAAGTCGCGAAAAATCCCCCTGAGTACGCGAGATTCGTTAGCGCTGTCACCCCATCTGCACCTCTCAAGGCAAGATTGGAAAACACGTCGTTGTTTTCTTGAGACAACGTGACGTCTTTCTTGTCCTGTAAATAGTTCAGCCCAATGGTGAAGTCGGTCTTCTCAGAGAGCGGGAATGTCATTTGGCCGAATATGGAATAACTCTCGTTATCTTGTGTCGCAGTTTCAACCACGCCATCGCCGTCCGCAAAAAATGTTCCCGGGTCATAACCCAACAGAGCTTCTAAGCCCCCAATGGCATCAGCACCGGCCGCGATCCCACCAGCCCCGCCAACGAGAATACTGACGTAGTTTCTCCATTGCGATCCAAATTCAATGGTGTTTTCGAAATCAATAGATTCGTCGAAGTAGAAACCACCTAACAACCAGTCGGCATTGCCCATGGTGCCGGTGAGACGAATTTCCTGTGTGAAGGTTTTAATTTCTGTTTCCCCTTTGCTGTTGCCGATGGCATCAGCAGCAGTGAAATCAACATCCTCAGATGGCTTGTATTGGTATGAATCTCGGTACGCGGTAATGGAGCGGACATCAACGTCACCCCAGGTTGTTTGATAATCCAAAGTAATGCCAGAGTTATCGCCCATATTTACCGGATCCAAGTTCAAGAAACTCTTGTAGTTATAAGCATCTTCAGGAATGTAGGCCTGTCCTGGGATGACCGAGAGCGCACCGAGCGCTGGCCCTGCTGGTCCGTCGATCAAATTGGCAACGCCACAACACCGTTCATCGAGCTCATCATAGTCTGCAATTATGCGGAGCTGACTGTCTTCACTCGTTTCAATGAGCATGTCGGCCCTGAGATTCCATCGGTCTCGATTGTTTAGGTCGCTACCCGTGACGACATTTTCGAAGTAGCCGTCTCTTTGCAGCGAGCTACCATAGAGACTCACAGCGACTGTGTCGGAAAGAGGCCCTGTGTAGAACCCCCGAACGGACTGCTGACTGTAGTTGCCGAAGCCAACTTCCAATGAGCCGCGACTCTCAAACTCGGGCGCTTTGGTGGTGACTGAGATGACGCCTGCCGATGCATTTTTTCCGTACAGCGTGCTCTGCGGACCCTTGAGTACCTCAATTTGCTGAATGTTAGGAAGGTCTGAGATTCTGGCTTGCGATCGAGATAGGTAAACACCATCGACAAAGACCGCAACTGACGGCTCGATGCCAGGATTATTAGCGCCGTTACCAAAGCCCCTTATCACGAAGTTAGTTTGAATGGAATTCTGGAACTGCGGTACGCGCAGGGAAGGCACAACCGACTGCAGGTCCAACAGATCACGAACTTCTGCACGTTCAATGATTTCGCCAGTTACTACACTAACGGCCAAGGGAACATCTTGTATTGACTCAGATCGCTTAGTCGCAGTAACGACAACTTCTTCCATTGTGTCTTGCGCAAGCGCTGGAACGCTCATCGCAGCCACCACAGCTACGCCCAGGGATTTTGATAAAAACCGCATTAGAGTACCTCGTTGTTTATTTGTTTTATTTAAGGAGAACTAACTTAGCAGTATTTTTGAGAGATGTCCCAAAATGGCCGTCATTACTGCCAACTTGACCGAAAATGATCGGATATCAGTTCCGGATGGCGGCTCAGCTACGTTTACAGGCCCTCCAGCTGACAGATGCCTTCCGGAAATCCGGCGCATTTGGCTCGCGGAGTGCACGCCAGCCCACACGTTTCTGATCAGAACTGCTTCGTATGTTTGGTTCGAAAGGGTGTGGTGCCTTTGGTGTTCTTGACGACCCGGTGCCGCTTGGGAGGCTGCCGCGCGGGAACCAAGTGCATGGGACCGTTGCCAATCAAATCTCGGCGGCCAATCTTCTTGAGCGCCTCGCGCAACGCAGGCCAGTTATCGGAGTCATGATAACGAAGAAACGCCTTATGGAGCCGGCGTTGCTTGATGCTCCTCACAGAAGGAACTCGCTTGCTGTCACGACCCACTTTTTTGAGCGGATTCTTCTCGCTGTGATACATCGCCGTCGCTAAGGCCATGGGCGATGGGTAGAAAGTCTGCACCTGATCTGCACGAAACTTATTGCGCTTTAGCCACAAAGCCAGATTCACCATGTCGTTATCGGTGGTTCCCGGGTGTGCCGCGATGAAATAGGGAATGAGGTATTGCTTCTTGTTGGCCGCCTTTGAGTACTTATCAAACAGCTGTTTAAAGTTATCGTAGGTGCCAATTCCCGGCTTCATCATTTGGTCGAGTGGGCCATCCTCCGTGTGCTCTGGCGCAATCTTCAGATAGCCACCTACGTGGTGTGTTACGAGTTCTTTTACGTACTCGGGTGTCTCGACCGCAATGTCGTAACGCAGCCCCGAGGCTATCAACACTTTTTTGATGCCCGGTACCGCGCGTGCCCGACGGTATAGGTGAATGAGCGGCGTTTGATCGGTATTCAGGTTTTTGCAAATGCCGGGGAAGACGCAACTCAACTTCCGACACTTCGCTTCGATTTCTTCGCTCTTACAGGCCAACCGCCACATGTTGGCGGTGGGGCCGCCAAGATCTGAAATCACACCGGTAAAGCTCGGACTGGTATCCCGAATCTTTTCGATTTCACGAACAATGGAATCCTCGGAGCGGTTTTGGATAATTCGTCCTTCATGCTCCGTGATTGAACAGAACGTGCAGCCGCCAAAACAGCCGCGCATGATGTTCACCGAATGTTGAATCATCTCTAATGCGGGAATTTTGGCATCACCGTAAGTGGGGTGCGGGCGACGTTGATAGGGCTGCTCGAATACCCAGTCGAGTTCTGGCGTTGACAGCGGGATCGGCGGAGGGTTGAACCACACCTCCCGATCACCGTGCGCCTGAATGAGTGCCAGCGCGTTGTGTGGATTGGTTTCTTTATGCATGACGCGTGCGGCATGCGCATAGAGCACCGGGTCATCTTTTACTCTTTCAAAGCTCGGTAGTCTGATGACGTCTCGATCAGGACGACTACTCGCCATCAACGATATCGCCTGTACTTCCTCGACTCCGCCTCGAGTAGCCGCAGCCGCTTCCGTTTCACAGACCTCGGGCTCCATTCCGTCGTAAGGGTTGAGCATGGGTTCTACTCTTCCGGGCTCATCGACTGAGGTTGAGTCAATAACGCGATAGCCGGGCAGTGGCTCTGATACGAGGAACGCTGTGCCTCGGAGGTCGCGAAGCTCGTTAATTTGCTGACCGCTTGCAAGGCTGTGCGCTAGATCAACGATGGCGCGCTCCGCATTGCCATAGAGCAGAATATCCGCCTTGCTATCCACGAGAACAGAGCGTCTAACGTGGTCGCTCCAGTAATCATAATGGGCCATTCGACGAAGGCTTGCTTCAATGCCACCAATGACAATGGGAACGTCACGGTAGGCCTCACGAGCCCGTTGGCTGTAAACGGTCACTGCTCGGTCCGGACGTTTTCCGGCAACATCACCGGCCGTGTAGGCGTCGTCATTGCGGCGCTTTCTGTCTGCGGTGTAGTGGTTGATCATGGAATCCATGTTGCCGGCGGCGATTCCGAAAAAGAGATTGGGCTTGCCAAGTTCTCGGAACGCATCGGCACTGCGCCAATCCGGTTGCGAGATAATGCCGACACGAAAGCCCTGACCTTCCAGCACTCGCCCGACAACAGCCATGCCAAAACTGGGGTGATCGACGTAGGCATCGCCCGTGACAATGATGATGTCGCAGCTGTCCCAGCCGAGCACGTCCATTTCGGCACGTGACATGGGTAACCACGGTGCAGGCCCGAAGCACTCCGCCCAGTATTTGCGGTGTGAAAAAATGTCAGTCGGCTTCTCAGTCACGGGAGTGTTGGCTTCTGCTCTCTCAGCTCATCTGGGATTTCCATCTCTGCCCCGCAATGCTTGCAGAACGTTGCATCGACCGCATGATCTGCACCCGCACATACCTGGCAGTTCCACGCCAGTGTCTGCGCGGCTTTTCTGGATCCCAATCTCTCCCACAGTTTACTGGTTATGATTGCCGTCGGCACGGCTAGTATCGAATAACCCACCAAAATACCAATTGAAGCGACGAAACGACCCATGGGCGTTCCGGGAACCACATCACCGTAACCCACGGTTGTTATGGTCACGACGGCCCAGTAGATACTCATGGGAATGCTCACAAATCCATGCTCGGGCCCATCAATCACGTAGAGCAAGCACCCGAAGACGACAACCGTCACCATGACCAGAGAGAAGAACACCAGAATGGAGCGCGAGGTGGCTCTGAGCACACCGATGATCTCAATGTATTCCTCGTGAAGCTCAAAGAGATGCAGTATTCGAAATACCCGCAACACCCTAAGTAGCCTGATAACAATCAGCGAGGAAGCCTCGGGAACAAACAAGGTGAGAAAGGTCGGTAGGATCGCGAGTAGGTCCACTACGCCCCAAAAGCTGATGGCGTAGGCCATGGGGTTTCGAACACACCATAATCGGACTAGGTACTCTACGGTAAAGAGTAGTGTGAATCCGATCTCCAGGGTCCGGAACAGATCCCCATACGCAGCATGGTAGGCATCCATCGAGTCGAGCATCACGATGGTCACACTGGCAAGGATGGTGATCAGTAGCGCGACATCAAACAAGTTCCCACCGCGGGTTTCCGTACCAAAGATGACGGTTTCAACAGCGTCTCTGACGGGTCTCGCTTCACTCATTTTCAGGACTCCCTAAGAGACGGGTTAGCGTAGGCCAGACAACGTCAAGCAAGAGCGGCTGTGCAGTGGCATTAGGATGTGTTCGATCGCTTTGCATGAGATCGCTAGACAAGAAAATACTCTCGACGATAAAGGGGAGGGCGACCACGTTTTCGTCATTCGCCAGCTGGCTGTAGGATTCGCGAAAGAGCGTGGTATAGCGCCTACCCAAATTCGGCGGTGCCTCCGCCGCGAGAAGTAGAACCTTTGCCCCTTGTTCTAATGATGCCTGAGTCATTTTTGCTAGGTTGGCACGCATCTGCTTTATAGGGTAGGCCCGAAGCCCGTCGTTACCGCCCAGTTCGATAATTACAACGCTCGGCTCGTGTTGTTCCAACAAAGGAGGTAGTCTTTGCGCGCCACCGCCCGTCGTGTCACCAGAGATGCTGGCATTGACGACAGTAGCGCCGGGCGATTGATCTGATAACTTCTCGGAAAGCAGGTGAACCCAGCCTTGCTCCATGTCCATGCCATAGGCGGCGCTAAGGCTATCGCCTATGACGAGAACGGTCGGTGGGGGCTCAGCTGAGGCTGAATTGGCTAGGACAAGGGCCACGAGCATAAATCCAGCAGTCAGACGTTGTCGTAAGTGATGCCAGAGGTATAAGTGCATGATCAAAACATCCCAGTTGATTAAGCGAGTCAGCACGGCCGAGTCCGAGCTAGAAATCCTGCGAGGGATCGACTTGGAAATCAAGCGTGGAGAAACGGCCGCGATTGTCGGTGCTTCCGGCTCGGGCAAGTCTACGTTGCTGGGCCTGCTGGCGGGTCTCGATGCGCCAAGTTCAGGCGCAATCACGCTAGATGGCATCAATATTGTCACTTTAGATGAGGACGAGCGCGCCACGCTCCGCAGTGAGAAAGTTGGTTTTGTCTTTCAGAACTTTCAGTTACTTCCGGCGCTGACAGCTCTCGAGAACGTTATGCTGCCACTTGAGCTCGCGGGAATCGCAGATGCGCGCGAGAAATCAGAGGACTTTCTGTCACGCGTCGGCTTAGGCGAGCGTTTCCATCATTACCCGCGAACCCTGTCAGGCGGTGAGCAGCAACGTGTTGCTATCGCCCGCGCATTTGCCTCGCAGCCCCTCATTTTGTTTGCCGACGAGCCCACCGGCAATCTGGATACGACGACGGGTGCAACCGTGGTCGAATTACTATTTGGTCTCAATAAAGAAGAGGGTACCACGCTCGTTCTAGTCACTCACGACAACGGCCTTGCGGACCGCTGCCAGCGAAAATTCGCCATGACGGCAGGTCATCTCGAAGAGGTTTCATGAAGTCTCCCGTTGTCGCTTCAATTCGACTTTTAATTCGTGACTGGCGCGGTGGAGAACTGGGGGTGCTGTTCAGTGCGTTGTTACTAGCGGTCTCGGTTGTTGTCGCGATCAGTGGGTTCGTCAACCGACTGCAATTCAATTTAGAGCGTGAGTCTGCAAGCTTCTTAGCGGCCGATTTGGTTGTTTCCAGTTCAAAGCCCGTACCCACGCCGTGGATCGATGAGGCGGGTGCCTCCGGCTTGGCACAGGGTGAGACGATCACCTTTTCTTCCATGGTGATATCGGCGGAAGATGACATGTTCCTTGCCTCCGTAAAAGCCGTAGGAGGTGCCTATCCACTCCGCGGCGCGCTATCCGTCGATAAAGGTTTGCCTCAACCCTCCACTGATGTTCCCTCGCCTGGAACCGTTTTTCTTGCGCCGAGGTTAGTTCAACAACTATCGGCGGCTATTGGTGATGAGGTTTACGTAGGGGATGCGACGCTGACCGTTGCCGGCACGCTTCTAAGCGAACCCGACTCGACGACTGGGTTTTTCGGTTATGGCCCTCGCCTGGTGATGAACGCCGCTAATCTCGATGAGACAGGGGTGGTTCAGCCGGGTAGCCGGGTGACTTACCGCTTGCTTTTGGCGGGAGAGTCGGGCGATCTAACGCGGTTCAGAGAGTGGGTTGAGCCTCAGCTGGTTCAGGGGCAGCGACTTTCCAGTGTCGATGAATCGCAACCGGGTATCGGCGCTACCTTGGATCGCGCGCGTGGTTTCTTACTGTTGGCCGGCAGTCTGGGCGTCATGCTGGCGGCCGCGGCAATTTTGGTTGCCGCCCGCCGTTTCGGTGAGCGGCATACCGATCAGGTCGCTGTGATGAAAAGCCTGGGGGCCACACGGGCAACCATTCGACAGTTGTACGCATTCAGTCTTGCCTGGCTGGGTTTGATTTCGATTGCACTGGGCAGTGGTATTGGCTGGCTGGCCCAAAGCGCCATGTTCAACGCACTCGCGGGACAGCTTCCCGGTGAGATCACACGTATCGGTGTAGCGCCTTATGTAACAGGGGCGGTGACGGCGTTCGTATGTATCGGGTTTTTTGCATGGCCGCCGCTCGCGCGTTTGGGGGGTGTGTCGCCACTCAGAGTGATTCGGCGCGAAGAAACCATTGCGGATGCCACTCGCTCCACTGATTTGGCACTTGGAACCGCTTCGCTGGGGCTATTGATGCTCTGGTACAGCAGTGATTGGAAACTGACCGGCGCGCTGATCGGCTCGATAGCGATTACTGTGGGGCTGGGTTTCCTCGTTGCTCAGACATTGTTGAGTGGCAGTCGGCAGGTGGGTAGCAGTGCAGGTAGTGTCTGGCGACTTGCCTTAGCTGGAATGCAGCGCCGCGGCACCTCGAGCGCGTTCCAGGTCGTTATTTTCGGCATCGCCATCATGCTCCTCCTCGTGCTAACTGCGGTGAGAACCAGTCTGCTTGATCAGTGGCGACTACAGATTCCCGAGGGAACCCCTAACCATTTCATTCTCAACGTTGCGCCATCTGATGAAACATCACTGCTCCGTTTCTTCGCGGACAGGGACATTGAAGTGGGCGAGCTGTATCCTGCGGCGCGCGGCCGGGTCATGGCGGTGAATGGTCAGCCGTTACCCAATTGGGATCGCTATGAAGAGGGGGCGCGTCAGCGCGAAGCCAATTTCACCTCGACCGACACAGCGCCCGAGGGAAACAAGATTGTTTCAGGCGCCTGGTGGGAGCCCGGAACAGAGCAGTCACTGGTATCGCTCGAAGACGGTTTTGCTCAGGACATCGGCGCTCAAGTCGGAGACACACTGACCCTTCGGATTGCTGCCGATGAATTCAGTGTCGAAGTGGCCAGTGTCCGCGAAGTGAACTGGGAGTCGATGCAGCCAAACTTCTTTGTCATTTTCCCCGATAAATTATTAGAGCGATTTCCTAACACGCTATTTACAAGTTTTTACCTGGAGCCTCAGGAGAAGGGCCGGGTTGGCGAGCTGCTCGACCTCATGCCCACGCTGACCATTATTGAACTCGATGTTGCCATTCAGGAGATCAAAACAATCATTGATCAGGTAAGTCAGGCCATTGAGCTGGTGCTGGTCGTCATCTTGGTGGCCGGCGCACTGGTACTGATTGCGGGTGTCAGTTCGAGTGTCGACGAACGGTTACACGAGAGTGCGATTTTGAGGGCTCTCGGCGCAGGGCGTGGCACCCTTTTAGGGGCTGTTGCGATTGAATTTGCCACCATGGGGTCGCTGGCTGGCATTCTGGCCATTCTGGGTTCCGAAGCCGCGGGTTGGGTGCTGCAAACTCAAATGCTGGATCTGGAGTACCAGATCCAGTGGGTCTTATGGCCAATGGGGATCGCACTGGGTGCAGTAATCATCGGCTTGCTGGGCACCTACGCCTGTCGGCGTGTTGTTTCCGTGCCCCCACTGCAGGTGCTGCGAGAACTTTAAGGGCGCTGACGCCGGGTTCTCGCTTCAGGTTCTCGCTCGAGCGGATTATTAACCGAGGAGGTGACGGACCGCGTCCCGCTCTTCACTCAACTCTTGAGCAGTCGCGTCCATTTTTGCCCGACTGAAGTCATTCACATTGACGCCATCGACGACAGAATAGATACCACCCGTGCAGGTGCAGGGGAACGAGTAAATCAGTCCCTCTGGAACGCCATAGGCTCCGGTCGACAGAATGCCCATTGAGGTCCAGTCACCCTCAGCAGTACCGAGTGCCCACGTGCGCATATGATCGATAGCGGCGTTGGCTGCGGATGCCGCAGAAGATGCACCTCGTGCTTTTATGATGGCCGCCCCACGCTGTTGAACGGTGGGAATAAAGTCGTTCTCATACCAGTCTTGGTCGACTAACTCGATAGCGGACTGCCCTTTGATGCGTGTGTTGAACAGGTCCGGGTATTGGGTTGCCGAGTGATTGCCCCAGATTGTCATGTTACTGACGTCCGTATTTGCAACACCGGTTTTCTGCGCGATCTGTGTGATGGCTCGATTGTGATCTAAGCGCGTCATAGCCGTAAATTGTGTGCCGGAGATATCGGGGGCGTTGTGCATGGCGATCAAGGCATTGGTATTGGCGGGATTACCGACCACGAGCACCTTGATGTTTCTGCTGGCGACCGCATTCATGGCCTTGCCTTGTGCAGAGAAAATAGCGGCATTGGCTTCGAGCAAGTCTTTACGCTCCATACCGGGACCGCGAGGGCGAGCGCCAACCAGAAGCGCATAGTCACTGTCTGCAAACGCGACATTCGGGTCATCGCTGCAGGTGATACCCGCGAGTAGCGGGAAAGCACAATCATCCAACTCCATTCGCACACCCTCCAGTGCTTCAAGCGCCGGTGTTATGTCGAGGAGGTTCAACTTCACTGGTTGATCGTTACCCAGCATTGCGCCTGAGGCGATACGGAACAGAAGTGCGTAACCAATTTGACCGGCTGCGCCAGTAACAGTAACCGTAACGGGTGTTTTCATGGGGTTCTCCTCAGTGGGGCGTTGGGTGCCTGGTTGAACAATAAGTCGCCGCGGATTTTCATCCTCTCGCAGACAAACTGCAAGTGAGTATTGCGGTGGTATGCCCTCTATTCAGACGGTTAATTTTGATTCAGCCAGTGGGTGCCTCTATCATCCCGTTTTTCAATGTGTGGTTAGTACATGAGCCAAGCATCCAACACGGCACAACAGTTCAGTCCCGGGATAGCCGGAAAAACTTCCGTGGATAACCGAAAGTCGTCTTACAATCACAACAAGCTTCGCAAGCGCTTGCGTCGACTGACCGGACAGGCAATAGCGGATTACAACATGATCGAGGAGGGTGATCGCATCATGGTGTGCCTGTCGGGCGGCAAAGACTCCTACACCATGCTGGATATTTTATTGCATCTCCAGCGCAGCGCCCCCATTCAGTTTGAGATTATTGCAGTTAACCTTGATCAAAAGCAGCCCGGGTTCCCGGAGCATGTGCTACCTGAGTATTTAGAGTCACTGGGTGTTCCTTACTACGTATTGGAGCGAGACACCTATAGCGTGGTTCGCTCGGTAATTCCTGAGGGAAAAACAACCTGCGGCCTTTGCAGTCGACTTAGACGCGGGACACTTTATGGCTTTGCTGAAGAAATAGGCGCGCACAAGATTGCACTGGGGCATCACCGAGACGATATTGTAGAGACTCTTTTTCTGAATCTATTTTTCGGCGGCAAGTTAAAAGCCATGCCACCAAAGTTGTTAAGCGATGATAAGAAAAATGTCGTCATTAGGCCGCTCGCGTACTGCAAGGAAAGCGATATCGAGGCCTACGCCCATCAGGAAGCCTACCCAATCATTCCCTGCAACTTGTGCGGTTCACAAGAAAATCTTCAGCGGGTGGAAGTGAAGCGGATGCTTCGCGATTGGGAAAAGCAGTACCCAGGGCGGACAGAAACCATTTTTAAATCGTTGGCAAATGTCTCGCCGTCACAGCTCGCAGATCGTGAGCTATTCGACTTCGAGTCGCTGGTGGTGCAGCGCGACGATAGTAATGAGTCTGAGCTACCGCTTATTAGAACGGTGTCGTTGTGACCAACTCACTGCTCGAAGCCCGTGATCTCTCGATTCACAAGGGGCTGAGACAACTGCTCAAAGGCGTCAATCTGCGCGTAGAGTCAGGCGATATCTGGCAGCTTGCTGGCAGCAACGGTATCGGTAAAACGTCACTGCTGCGGTCATTTGCCCGTCTAGCCAGCATTGAGGTTTACGGTGACCTTTCGCGATGCGACGACGTGCTCTACAGCGGGCACTCGGCAGCATTAAAGGGAGCGATGTCGCCTCGTCAGAATCTCAAATACCACCCGTCGGGCCTGTGTATTCCCAGCGATAGTGAGATCGATGATGCACTCGCGTCTGTTGGACTTTCCGGATACGAAAACGCTCTCACAGCCCGGCTATCCGCGGGGCAAAAGCGGCGAGTGGCGCTGGCCCGATTATTTTTGCCTTCGGGACGACTCTGGTTACTCGATGAGCCCTTTACCGCCCTCGACGTAGCGGGGGTGGAAGTTCTGGAGCAACGCTTTAAGGCGCACGCGCACGCCGGCGGTGCCGTCGTGTTTACCAGCCATCAGTCAGCCGATTTGGGTGATCGCCTGAATGTCTTGGATTTGGAGCAGTTCCGCGGTGAGTGAGACGACGGATATCGATATGCTCCGCTACTGTCGCAGTCAGACGGGCCGACACATCATGTTGTTGGTGCGTTCACCGAGTGAAGTGATTAATCCGCTATTGTTTTTTTTGCTCGTCGTCATTCTATTTCCACTCGGCCTCGGGCCTGACCCGGAGCAGCTTTCTGTTCTTGCGCCCGGAATACTTTGGGTCGTGGCCTTGCTTGCCAATTTAATGATTTGCATGCGCCTGTTTGTTGATGACTTTGAGGACGGCAGCCTGGAGCAACTGGCGATGGCGCGTGTTCCGCTAGCCATTGCCGTACTGCCACAACTCGTAGCGGCTTGGTTGGCCAGCGGACTGCTGCTGAGTTTGGTATCGCCCTTGTTTGGGCTGATGTTAGGGCTGCCTATGGATGTGACGCCGGTGCTCGTCGCCAGTCTACTGATGGGAACGGCGATTATGTTGCTGCTGGGCGCAGTGGGTTCGGCACTCACCGTAGGGGTCCAGCGCGGCGGCATACTCCTAGCGCTTCTCATCCTACCCCTGTACGTCCCAGTGCTCATTGCCGGGACTCGGGCATTGAACGAAGCACTGTATGGTGGCGACCCTTACGTTGCGCTGGCACTGTTGGGCGCAGGTGTTACCGGCGGTCTTATTCTGGCGCCACTTGCCATTGCTGCAGGTCTTCGCGTTTCCCTAGAGTTATGAGAGGGTTTACAACTCTGTGATCGTCCCACTTACCAACGTTTACCGGATATACTTCTGACATGTGGCGCATAGTTCATCAATTTGGGTCTCCTCCCTGGGTTTACCGCTTCTGTGACCGTGTTATCCCCTGGCTATTACCCATCACAGTGGCTGCACTCCTGACAGGTAGTGTTTGGGGTCTTCTTTTTGCACCTACGGATTACAAGCAGGGCGATTCCTATCGCATTATCTACATTCATGTCCCCGCCGCAGTGGTTGCGTTAGCCGGGTATTACGTGATGGCCCTTGCCGGCTTGGTTAGTCTGGTGTGGCGCGTCAAGCTGGCAGATACAGCAATGCGAGCGGCTGCTCCCATCGGTGCCGCATACACGGCGATTGCGTTGATAACCGGTGCTATTTGGGGCAAACCCACCTGGGGTGCGTGGTGGGTTTGGGATGCGCGCATCACGTCAATGTTGATTCTCTTCTTCCTCTACGTGGGGGTGATAGCGTTGTTTGAGGCGTACGAGAACAAGACCGTTGCGGCTCGCGCCTGTGCCATCCTGAGCTTGGTGGGCACGGTAAACATCCCTATCATCTACAAGTCGGTGGATTGGTGGTACTCACTCCATCAGCCAGCCTCGATTAAGTTCACGGGGAGTTCGGCAATCGATGCATCGATGCTCTATCCATTGCTGGGCATGATCATTACCTTCTACGCACTATTTGCGCTACTCATGATGTTGAACTTAAAACAGTCATTGACCGAGGAATACGCGCAGTCTGCTTGGCTCAATAAGAGGTTAACGGCTTAACATGTATTTTGATTCAGTAGCCGATGCGCTGGCCATGGGAGGCCATGGTGTTTTTGTCTGGGGCGCTTACGGAATCACCTTTCTGATAGTTTTCCTTGTGCTCCTGCGTCCTGTAATGTCCATTCGTGCGCTCAATGCCGGTATCCGGCAGGAGGCGTTAAGAAAACAAGGTGCACAGGTTGCACCAGAGAACGCGAGCTAGTCGTGCACCCAAAACGAAAACAACGCCTTATCGTCGCCCTCGTCATTGTGGTGCTGTCCAGTGTGACCATCGGTCTGATTACGTATGCACTGCGAGGCAATATCAATCTCTTCTACTCTCCATCACAAGTAGCTGCGGGAGAAGCGCCGATTGACCGGCAGATTCGTGTTGGCGGCATGGTGGTTGAGGGAAGCGTTCAGCGCGCCAGCGACAGACTCGAGACGCGCTTTGATGTGACCGACTTCGTTCACTCGGTCACCGTAACCTATGACGGCATCTTGCCTGACCTTTTTGCCGAGGGAGAAGGCGTTGTCGCGACTGGAAAGCTCGGGAGTAGTGGCGTGGTAACTGCCAGTGAAGTTCTTGCAAAACACGACGAGAACTATATGCCGCCGGAAGTCGCTGAAGCGCTTGAAAAAGCCAGTGCTCAGGGGAGTGAACAATGATCCCTGAAGCGGGACAGATCGCGCTCATCATTGCGCTGTGTTTGTCCGTACTGCTGGGTACTGTTCCCATGGTGGGGGCATGGCGCGGACAGCGATGGGCGATGAATTTAGCCCCAAGTCTTGCCGCCGGCGTCTTCGTCTTTCTATCGATCGCATTTGCCTGCCTGACGATCGTTTTCCTGCAGGATGATTTTTCCGTCAAAGTCGTGGCGAGCAACTCGAACTCGCTCCTACCGCAGATGTATAAGTTTTCTGCTGTCTGGGGTAACCATGAGGGGTCCTTGCTGTTGTGGGTCTGGATCTTGGGTGCCTGGTCATTGGCTGTGGCCGTCGCCAGCCGCGGCCTCCCGCTGGTGGTGTTGGCTCGTGTTCTCGCGGTTCTCGGGCTCATCGGAGTGGGCTTTATCGCGTTTTCATTGTTCACCTCAAACCCGTTTGAGCGCTTATTGCCAGGCGTAGCCGCCGAGGGTAACGATCTTAATCCGTTGCTTCAGGATCCCGGGCTGATTATTCATCCGCCATTGCTGTACATGGGCTATGTTGGGCTGGCAGTTCCTTTCGCATTTGCAGTCGCTGCGCTGATGGGAGGGCGACTGGATGCGTCGTGGGCTAAATGGTCTCGTCCCTGGACGAACGTCGCGTGGGCCTTCCTTACCCTCGGGATTATGTTGGGTAGCTGGTGGGCCTATTACGAACTGGGATGGGGCGGTTGGTGGTTCTGGGATCCTGTTGAAAATGCCTCGTTTATGCCGTGGTTGGTTGGCACGGCGCTCATCCACAGCTTGGCAGTCACCGAAAAACGTGGCCTCTTTCGATCCTGGACCGTTCTATTGGCTATCGCCGCCTTCTCGCTATCGCTTCTGGGAACCTTCCTCGTTCGTTCCGGAGTGCTTACGTCGGTACACGCTTTCGCGGCGGATCCGGAGCGCGGTTTATTCATTCTAATTTTCCTCGTGCTCGTAGTCGGTGGCTCTTTAACGCTCTACGCCTTTCGCGCACCGACAGTGGCCAGTCCCATTAGTTACGAGCTCGAGTCCCGTGAGTCGCTCCTACTCGCTAACAACCTCATATTTGCCGTGTCAGCCATTGTTGTTTTACTGGGGACCTTGTTCCCGCTGCTCATGGATGCGCTGGGGCAGGGCAAGTACTCTGTAGGACCGCCGTACTTCAATGCGGTGTTTGTGCCGGCCATGGCGTTGTTAGCGCCCTTTATGGCGGTGGGTCCGATTTCTCGTTGGAAGCAAGACAGCGGTAAGCGATGGCTGACTGAATTGGGTGTGCCAGCCGTCGTCTGTGTTTTAGTTGCATTAGTAGCACCCTACCTAGGCGTTGGTGAGGTAAATCTGTGGGCCTCGCTCTCGGTGCTACTGGCGGCGTGGTTGGTGCTGGGCTTAGTGCGTGATTTGCAGGCGCGGATGCGCGGCGTCAGCTCGGGATCGGCCGTGGTTGCGCGATTGACGCCGTCTTATCTGGGCATGCTTATGGCGCATGCTGGCTTCGCCCTCACTATTATTGGCGCGACATTTGTGACTCAGTTTAGCGCTGAACGAGACCTGCGTATGGAGGTCGGGGATAGCGTGACACTCAATGGTTACGTGTTTACGTTAGATGAGCTCACCGTGGTTGAAGGGCCGAATTATGCGGCTGATCGCGGCATTTTCTCGGTGTCTGTCGGAGGTCGGTTATTCACTACGCTGATGCCTGAGAAACGACGCTACGTCGCCAGTGGCCAGATCATGACTGAAGCCGCGATTGATGCAGGTGTCACACGGGATCTTTACATCGCGCTCGGAGAACCGTTGGGGGATGGTGCTTGGTCAGTTCGCGTACAGCACAAGCCGCTGATTCGCTGGATCTGGTTCGGGGCGTTGATGATTGGGCTAGGGGGATTGACCACCAGTGTTGACCGTCGCTATCGACGTGTCCGTCGTTCGCAGCAACATCAAGGAGTAGAGGGTGCAGCCGCTTAAGCGATTCGCGCCATTAGCCGCGTTTTTACTGTTGGTGGTACTGCTGGTACGGGGGTTATCACTCGATCCGACCGAGCTTCCATCCGCACGTCTGGGGGACTCGCTACCAGACTTTGAACTGCCTATTTTGGGAGACTCCGTGTCGCGTCAAGCTACGGATTGGCACGGTGAGCCGGCACTGATCAACGTGTGGGCAACCTGGTGCTTTTCCTGCCGTATTGAACACCCCTATTTGCTGGAGTTGGCGGAAAAGGGGGTCATTATTTACGGATTGAACTACAAAGATGACCCCGAAAAGGCGCTTGTCTGGCTGGATGATCTAGGTAACCCGTATGCGGAAACCGTGGTTGATGAGGACGGCGCCTTCGGATTGGATTTGGGCGTGTACGGAGCGCCGGAAACCTACGTGATTGATGCCTCAGGTGTTGTAAAGCATCGACACGTCGGTGTGGTAAACGAACAGGTCTGGAAAGAGCAGCTCGCGCCTTATTTCGAGGCGGCACAATTGATTGGGGGCTCAGATTAATGATCCGGTTATTGCTATCTCTCATGATCGTCTGGTCCTCTCCGTCACTGGCGGTAATCGAAACCTACGAATTCAGCTCGCCAGACTTGGAACTGCGTTATAAGGCCCTGAGTCAAGAGCTTCGATGTCCCAAGTGTCAAAATCAGAATATCGCCGACTCAAATGCACCGATCTCGCGAGATTTGCGCGCTATCGTTCATGAGCAGCTTGAGGCAGGCGCTACCGACGAGGAGATCGTCAATTTTCTGGTTGATCGGTATGGCGAATTTGTTCGATATCGCCCCGGTATGGATTCGAACACGTTGTGGTTGTGGTCCGCTCCGGTGATTCTCTTTGTTATGGCCATTGCCGTTGTTCTGCTGCAGATTCGAAAAGACAGAGATGGTCAAACGGTCTCTTCTAACGCAGCGCGTGCAAGCAAACTCAGAGCGAAATTTGACGGGGATCAATTGTGAATGATCTGTTTCCCATCGCGGCTGGATTGTGCGCCATTGCGGCAGTGTTTCTCACGATCCTGCCTACGTTTTGGACTCGGCAAATCGATGGCGATTCACTCGATGATTGGCTGACAGTTCGTAAGGCGGAAACAGATGATGCTGAATTACTAAGCGATGCGCAGCTGCGTGTTTGGGACGATAAGGACAGTGAGCAAACAATGCGCCTGATTGAGGGCTCGACGTCCAGTTGGCGATATCAAATAGCGCTGGTCGTTGGGCTTATTACAGCCACCTTGGTTATCTACGATGGGTTGGGTGCTTATGAGGATGTTCAGATTACACGCGCCATCGTTGACCTGGGCAATGCATCGCCTGATGACGTCACCAAGCTCGTGACCCGAATAGAGCAGCGTTCCAGTGAACGGCCGAAAAACCTTGATTATCGATCGTTGCTTGGCGAGTACTACATTTCCACTGGGCGGGCATCTGAGGCGCTTGAAAACTTCGAAGCTATCTTGGAGGAGGCTCCCGAGTCGCCCGATGTTCTTGGACGGGCGGCGCAAGCGGAGTTTATTGTCAATGGACAGACGTTGAATGCGCGTGCGCAGCAGCGTGCCGAGAGGGCGTTAGCGTCGGATCCAAGGCAAAAATCAGCACTTGCAACCTTGGCTATGGGCGAGTTTGGTCAGGGTAACTACATTGAGGCCATTGGGTACATGCGGGTGCTTCGAGATTTAGAGATTCCCGGATCTGAGGCCCATGAGCTAATGAAGAGTGCGATTGCGGAATCAGAGTCCCGGATGGCGCAGGCGGGTACCCAACGGGTGGCTCCGACTGACACCCCTCCGGCCGACGCGGGAGCCGGTGTCGAAATTCTGGTCTCTCTCGATGAAGGCGTCGACGCCTCTGCCTTCACCGGCCTTACAGCGTTTGTGATTGCGCGGCCTGCGGGGAGTCAGATGCGGATGCCGACGGCCGTGAGTCGTTATACGGTGGGCGAATGGCCATTTTCGGTAACGCTGACCGATGCGAACAGCATGGCCGGTCAATCACTGTCCGCATTGAACTCCGTTGACATAGAGGTGCAAGTATCTCAAAACGGTCAGCCAGGATTAGCCAATGCGGCCTTGAGCGGGTCTGCCAGTAATGTGTCGCTGGGCGATTCTGTTGAAACTGTCGTGGTGCTCACCCCCTGAAGGTCTTTCGACCTAATTAGATCGATTTACATATAGTGTTGGCATTCCTTTGTAGGTACACTACATCTAGTGTTTTTCATGGGATGTTGGCGGTGTTCTTGCGCCGTTAGAGGCTTAATGCGCTTAAAGTCTATTTCACTCTCCGGGTTCAAGTCTTTTGTGGACCCTACTAAGGTCACATTGCCGAGCAACATGTGCGCAGTGGTAGGCCCCAACGGTTGTGGTAAGTCAAACATTATTGATGCCGTTCGGTGGGTCATGGGCGAAAGCTCAGCTAAGACCCTGCGCGGTGAGTCGATGAGTGATGTTATTTTCAATGGCACCACGCACCGACAGCCTGTGGGCCAAGCATCCATCGAACTACTGTTTGATAATTCAACCGGCAAGGTTGGTGGTGAGTACGCCGCTTACAATGAAATATCAGTTCGGCGCCTCGTAACGCGCGAGGGCACCTCAGATTACTTTCTGAACGGAAACAAGTGTCGCCGACGGGATATTACCGATCTCTTTTTAGGTACCGGTCTGGGGCCCCGCAGTTACGCCATTATCGAGCAGGGCATGATTTCGCGCCTTATCGAGTCAAAGCCCGAAGATTTGCGGGTTTACATCGAAGAGGCGGCGGGTATTTCGAAGTACAAAGAGCGACGCCGTGAGACGGAAAATCGCATGCAGCGGACGCTCGACAATCTAGATCGATTGACCGACCTCCGAGAAGAGCTAGAACGAAACCTCACGCATTTGAAGCGGCAGGCGCAGGCAGCCGAGCGTTACGCTGAATACAAGGCCGAGGAACGAGAGCTTAAAGGTCAGCTGTTAGCGCTTCAAAGACGGGTCCAGGCAGGTGTTGCGTCGCGGGCTCAAAAGGAAATTGATGACTTTGGGACGGAACGGGAGCGCCACCAGGCGCAGGTGTCTTCCTGTGTTTCCGAAATCGAATCTCTCCGTCAGCAGATAACCAATGCCAATGCGGATGCGAGTGAGCTGCAGGGAAACTTTTACTCGCTGGGTAGTGAGGTCAGTCGAATCGAGCAGGCCATGAACTTTGCTAAGCAGCGTCGCGAGACTTTAGCTCGTGATCTCGAGCAGACTCTGGAGGGCAAGCAACGAGAACTGGGGTTGGTAGATTCAGACAGTCAGCGCCTCACGGAACTTGCCGAAGCGCTGGCATCGATTGAACCCACCTTGGCTCGCGAACGTGAAGAGGTAGATCGAGTTGACCAGGCCCTCGCTAACGCAGAGAAGATCGCGGCGACAGCTGATGGCGACTGGGAGCATTTTACCCAACGCGCGGCGGTGCCCAAGCAGCAAGTGGAAGTGCAGCAGGGACGTCAGGGCAACGCGGAAAGGAACTTAACCGCCCTTAACGATCGTCTCGGCCGAATTAAAGCGGAACTGGCTGGACTGGGTGAGTCTGTTGATGAGACAGATCTGGATGCTATTAGCAGTGATTTGGCTGATGCGTCGCAGGCGGTAGACACTCGGAAGGCGGCCTTGGAATCGTTCAAAGCGGCGCTTCAGTCCTCTAGATCGGAACTCGATGCGCTGAGGCAGAAGCAAGATGAGCTTCGGCGGGAGATACAAGCCTTAACCGGGCAGCGGGCATCGCTCGAAGCGCTGCAGTCTGACGCGCAAGCGCGCTCCTCAGCCGACTTTGTTACTGAATGGCTGGGTAAACACGGGATAGGGCATACGTCACCCTTGGTCGAAGCTATTGTCGTTGACGATGGATTCGAAGCAGCGGCTGACGTGGTATTGGGCGAGTGGTTAGTCGCGCTACAAGCGGAACTGGCCTCCCTGACTTCGAATACTGATGCGCCGCCAGCGGGACTGACCTTGGTGGGTGCTGAACCTGGCGAAAAATCGGCCGACCCCAAGCTGCTGTCTCATTACGTGCAATTACCTCTGGGGCTCGAGCATCTCTTGTCTGGTGTGTATATCGCAGAGGATTGGCAGTCTGCCTTGGATGCGCGGGCGGATCTTTCGGCTAATGAGTCGATCATCTCCAAGGACGGGCTTTGGGTCGCGAAGCATTGGATGCGCTCTCGAACCGAAGCAGATGCGGAAGAGGGGATTATCGCTCGGCAAGCCCAGCTCAATGGCGTGACGGAAGCCTTCGATACCGCCTCGTCTGCCCTTGCGGAGACCGATGGTCGTATCGAGGAGTTTAGAGAAAAGCGAACAAAAACTGAGCGTGCGATCGATGCTGAGCAGGAGGCGTTACAGGCCGCACAGCAGACCATGAGCCGCCTCGATACGCAGCGACGAGCACTCATGGCTGAGCGAGAGCAACGGCAGCATCGTGAGGCGCAGTTGCGCCAGGATCTGGCCGATGCAGAAGTGCGCTCGGCTGAAGAGCAGTCAGTTATCGATGAAGCGAAACAGATGTTGAACCGTGCTCAGCACCAGGTGGAGTCCGATGAGGGTGTGCGGGATGAGCTGGAAACAGCAAGAACACGGGCGAGAGAGCAAGTACGGCAGTGTCGGCAGGAAAAGCAGCAGGCAGATGTCGCACTCAATCGAAGCGAAGTCAGGCACCGAGAGTTATTAACCCAGCGCGAGGCGCTCTCGCGATCAATTGAGCGCGCGCGTGAGCAGGTCACAAGTTACGAGGAGAGAGAAGCCTCCATCCGAGGTGAGCTGCCGACGGAAGAGAATCCTGATCTCGGTGCACAGCAGGAGTTAAGTGAGTTGCTCGAACGTCGACTGGCGGTCGAGTCACAGTTAACGCTTGCGAGGCAAGGTTTATCAGAGCTCGAGTCCGCCCTTCGCGGTAAAGAGCAAGCTCGAATGGAAGCCGAGCAGGCGGTTGCCGCTGTGCAGTCCCGCAGTGAGGGTGCCCGTCTTAAATTGGCAGAGACTGGCGTTCGCGTGGAGCAAATTGACGCGGGACTAATGGAGTTGGATCTCGCTCTTGAGGCTGTAGAGCACAGATTGCCCGAGGATGCTGATGAAAGTGAGTGGCAAGTGCGCGTGGAGCGGATTGGCGCGAGAATCCAGCGTTTGGGTCCCATCAACCTCGCGGCGATTGATGAGACGTCTCGTGCTGAAGAGCGCAAGGAGTATCTGGACGCGCAAGATGACGATCTGAGAACCGCGCTCGAGACGCTGCAGAATGCAATCAAGAAGATCGACAAAGAGACACGTAGTCGATTCAAAGATACATTTGATACCGTTAATGCTGGATTTGCCGAGTTATTCCCCAAAGTGTTTGGTGGCGGGACGGCGTGCCTAGAGATGACAGGGGATGACTTACTGGATACGGGTGTCGCTATCATGGCGAGGCCGCCCGGCAAGAAAAATAGCACCATCCACCTCTTGTCGGGGGGTGAGAAGGCCATGACAGCAATCGCCCTGGTATTCTCTATATTTCAGCTCAATCCGGCCCCGTTTTGTATGCTCGATGAGGTCGACGCGCCACTGGATGACGCGAATGTCGGACGATACGCGCGTCTCGTGTCCGAGATGTCAAAAAGAGTGCAGTTTGTCTTTATCACACATAATAAAATCACCATGGAAGCGGCTGAGCAGCTGATGGGCGTTACCATGCACGAGCCAGGCGTCTCGAGGTTGGTTACGGTCGATATTGAGGAAGCAGCGAGGCTGGCAGCAAGTTAGGGGAATTGGCGATGCCTGACGTTTTTCAGACGTTAACCACCGAAACCATGATTGCCGTACTACTGATATTGGCGTTGGTGGTGGCACTTGTGGTTAATGCGCGTCGAAAGCGGCGTTCTGACATCAAAATGAACGCACGGGTTGTTCGTGATGATACCCCGGCGCCAGACCCTCATGATCGAACATCGAGAGAGCTACCCAATGGCGGCGCAAGAGTCGTCGGTCGGCAGGAGCCTACGTTTGGCGAGTTTTTTTCCGAGCCAGATCCGGGTGAGACTACCGGTGACTCCGTAGAGCATCCATCGGCGGCATCACCTCGAATGGATGATGAAGACTTTAGTGATGCGGACCTTGGTGAGGAGACGTTTACCTCTGCCGATATAGCACAGCGTCACGAGGATGAAGTCGGCGATACACCCATCGATCCAGGCACGATGGACTGGCTTGATGAAATTGAGGTGGTCCCAGCGAGCCAAGGTCAATCCGCGCGACTGCCGCGACAGGAAGACACCACGGTTTACTCACTCAATGTGATTGCACGCGCCGATCAGGGCTTTGCAGGTGATGACGTACTTCGTGTACTTCTTGGCTGTGGGTTGCGGTTTGGCGATATGGATTTCTTCCACCTCAGCGAGGCACAGGGCGGTACCGCCACCATACAGTTCAGCGTTGCGAATATGATGCAGCCTGGGGTCTTCGATCTTGAGAATATGGACGAGTTGTCCACCCAGGGTCTCATGTTCTTCCTGACACTTCCCGGTCCCCATGACATGGCGAAAGCATTTGACCAAATGCTGGAAACGGCCCATACGGTTGCCCACAGTCTGGGCGGCGACGTGTACGACGAAACTCGCAGCGTCATGACCAAGCAGCATGTTGATTCTCTTCGACAATCGATTCGCGAGTACGAAAATAAGTGGCGTGCTGAGAACTCGCAATGAGTTCGGTCGAGCGCGAGATTAACGAGCTGAGAGATCGTCTCGATCGCTGGTCTTTGGCTTACCACAGGGATGACAGCCCCCTAGCGAGCGATGCTGAGTACGATCGTGAGATACGACGACTTCGTGAACTGGAGGTCGCTAATCCGCATTTGATCTCGCCTGCATCGCCCACACAGCGAGTGGGGGATAAACCGCTGGATCAGTTCACCAGCATCCGACATAAATTACCGATGTTGAGCCTGGATAATGCCTTTAGCGGCGGTGACCTTGAGGCGTTTCAGGAGCGCAACGCCAATAAGCTTGGATTGAGTACTCTGACGTTTTGTTGCGAACCTAAACTCGATGGCGTGGCCATGAGTCTGCTGTATGAAGACGGCATTCTTGTCAGGGCAGCCACCCGCGGTGATGGCACCACCGGTGAGGATATTACCCATAACGCGCGAACAATGGAGACCGTACCCCTGCGGCTGCAAGGTAACGACTACCCGTCGATGCTGGAGGTGCGAGGCGAAGTTGTCATCCCCAGAGCAGCGTTTCAGCGCATGAATGAGAATCAAGCGAGGATGGGGGAGTCTGTGTTTCAGAACCCTCGAAATGCAGCGGCAGGCAGTTTACGTCAGCTCGATCCGAGGATTACTGCAACTCGCCCATTGGTATTCATGGCGTACTCCGTCGGCTATGTTGAAGGCGGAAGCTTACCTACGTCACACAGCGAAACGCTGAGCTATTTGAATCAGATTGGATTCAAAACATCTAGCCTGACCGAGGTCGTTGAGGGCTGGGAGGCAGCGGAGGCTTTCGTGGCCCGTATTCTTGCAAAGCGCGATCAGATAGAAGTCGATATTGATGGTGTTGTCATCAAGGTTAACGACTTTGAACAGCAGTCAGTACTTGGTTTCGTGGCTCGCGCGCCGCGTTGGGCCATTGCGAGAAAGTTTCCTGCTCAGGAGGAGGTGACCACACTCTTGGGGGTGGACTTTCAGGTAGGCAGAACCGGTGCAATTACGCCGGTTGCAAGGCTGCAGCCGGTCTTTGTTGGGGGCGTGACGGTCAGTAATGCCACGCTTCACAATGCAGATGAAATAGCGAGACTTGATGTCCGTATAGGCGATCAAGTCATTGTCCGCAGAGCGGGTGACGTGATACCTCAAATCGTTAAAGCTCTCGATGATCGAAGAACGGGTGAGTTAACCAAGGTGGTGTTCCCCGAGGTATGCCCTGACTGTAATGCCACCCTTACACGAGATCTCGACGAGGCTGCCGTCCGGTGCGAAAACGCACTTGCATGCCCAGCACAACAAAAGGCGGCGCTTGAGCACTTTGTCTCCCGCAAAGCCATGGATATCGATGGTGTTGGTGAAAAGTTACTGCATCAGTTATTTGATCAAGGTCTCGTGTCTGATATTGCGGATCTGTATGGCTTAACGGTAGACCAGCTCGCTGCTCTCGATCGGATGGGGCACAAATCAGCAGTGAAGGCCATTGAAGCCATTGAGGGAAGTAAGGCGACAGACTTACCGCGATTCCTATACGCGTTGGGCATTCGGGAGGTAGGTGAGGCCACGGCTCGTTCACTCGCCAATCACTTCATTGATCTGGAACTGATCATGGCAGCATCTTCAGAGTCGTTAGAGCAGGTCAATGATGTTGGCCCGGTGGTCGCCTCGCACATCCATCGGTTCTTTGCTAATGAAACGAACAGAGAGTTGGTGGCCCGTCTGATAGATGCCGGCATCGCTTGGTCAGGACCTGAAGAGCAGTCAGCAGTTAAGGCTCTATTGACGGGACAGACATGGGTGGTGACGGGGAAGCTAGAAGCGATGTCGCGTGATGAGGCGGGCGCTTCGATCCGTCGGCTTGGCGGTCAGACAGCCGGTTCTGTGAGCAAGAAAACCGACGTGTTGTTGGCGGGGCCAGGCGCAGGCTCCAAATTGAGTAAAGCGGAATCGCTGGGCGTAAAGGTTATCGATGAGAATGAATTTATGCGCATCCTGGAGGAGGCGGAGCTATGAGTTTAGTCAGAAGAGTCGCCCTGGTAGTCAGCCTGATAGTCGTGGTCGGCGGCTGCACCACGTCGCCCCCTGATAAGTTGGATAACATTTGCCATATTTTCCGTGAAAAGGATAGTTGGTACGGGGATGCGAAAGACGCGCGAGCGCGTTGGGGTGCACCTATTTCGATCATGATGGCTTTCATGCATCAGGAGTCACGGTTTGTTGCCGGCGCTAAACCGCCGAGAACGAAAATCTGGGGCATTATTCCGGGGCCTCGAGCGAGTGATGCATACGGTTACTCTCAGGCCAAGAATGACACCTGGGATTGGTATAAACGGAAATCGGGAAACCACGGCGCTGATCGCGACAAATTTGAGGACGCCATCGATTTCGTTGGTTGGTACAACCACACGACGAATCAGATCAACGGTATTGCTAAAGACGATGCGTTTCGACTGTACCTCAACTACCACGAGGGACATGGTGGCTACAAACGCGGGACCTACCGTTCGAAACCATGGCTGGTTGAAGTGGCGAAGAAAGTCGATCGGCGTGCATCAATGTATAGCCGACAGCTTGCTTCGTGTCAGGACGAATTCAAGAAGAAGGGATGGCTAGATTGGTTTTAATCGCCGTCACTTTACTGTCACATTAATGTCATTAAATTTTATTGTCATTTGGGTGTCATAAAGCAGTGATGAAGCGGAAGGTGTTTCTAGATGGTGTCGAAAAAAGTACTGATTGTTGATGACGAATTCTCGATTCGAGATATGTTGCGGATGGCGCTTGAGATAGCCGACTTTGAGTGCCTGGAAGCGGAGAATATTCAGGATGCGCATCGTCTTATCGTGGATGAGCGCCCAGCCATCGTCTTGCTCGATTGGATGCTACCGGGAGGCAGTGGTCTCGAACTGTTGCGCCGGCTTAAACGCAACGACACCACGGCTGAGATACCGGTGATCATGCTAACGGCGAAGGTGGCCGAGGATAATGTTATTCAAGGTCTCGACGCGGGTGCGGACGACTACGTCACCAAACCCTTTGCGCCCCGTGAGCTAATTGCCCGGATTAAAGCGTTGCTGCGCAGAAGCGTAGGGGGTGAACAGCGCGACCGTCTGGAAGTGGGCGAACTGGTACTCGATGTCGATAGCCGTCGTATTTTTGTTGCGAATGCACCGATTGAGATGGGCCCTACCGAATTTAACTTGCTTCAATTCTTTATGTCTCATCCTGAGCGCGCCTATACGCGAAATCAGTTACTTGATCACGTTTGGGGCGCTAATGTGTACGTTGAGGAGCGCACCGTCGATGTGCATATCAGACGCCTGAGAAAGGCGCTAGAGGGCGGCATTCAGGATTACAGCGACCTCATTCAAACCGTGAGAGGCACAGGCTACCGATTCTCGGCCAAGGGTGTGGTCTCCGAGTGACCTTTCTTAATCATTGGTGGCGAGCGCTTGTTGGTATTGTCGCTGTTCTTGGTATGGGGTCAGCTTCAGGCTTGTATTTCGGTAAACCCGCAACCGGCCTAGGCTTATCAATGGCGGCCGTGCTCCTCTATTGGAGCTACCAAATGTTCCAAGTTGAGCGATGGTTATCAAACGTTTCCGATGAGACGCCACAGGCCGCGGGTGTCTGGGGCCTGTTGTTCGACTACATTCACCGTCTGCGAAGTCAGAGTGAGGAAGCCCAGGGTCGTCTCGAATCTTCACTGCATTACCTGCAGGATTCACTTAAGTCGATGCGTGACGCCGCGATTATTACGGATCCGTGGGGCAATATCGCCTGGATGAATGACTCCGCGGGGAGTCTGCTGGGGATTCGTCTGGATAGAGACGAGGGTAGACCGCTTGTCAGCAAGATAAATCTCCCCCATTTCTCAGACTATTTGGCGGTGGGTGATTACAAGGTGCCGTTACGTATCCCACCGTCGGCGGACCAAAAGCGGTGCCTACAGGTAGAGGCATCCAGTTTCGGTGGTGGCGATAAGCTGATTTTCATCAAAGACGTTACCGAGCAGTACAAGCTTGAAATGATGCGTCGCGACTTTGTGGGTAACGTCTCGCACGAACTGCGGACACCTTTAACCGTGCTCAAGGGCTATGTCGAAAACCTCCAGTCGCTCGATTCGGATCTCGTGTCAAAGATTCAGCGTCCACTGGTGCAAATGGACATGCAGGTGGTTCGCATGGAGGTGCTTCTTAAGGATCTGTTATGGCTGTCCCGAATTGAGACCATTGAGGGCGCCGACAAAACACTCCCGATAGACATGACGGAACTGGTGACTGAGATCATTGAAGATCTCAGGGCGGCGTATCCGGAGCGCAAAATCGATACGTATCTAGAGCACGACGATGTCATTCTCGGCGATGCAACCGAGCTTCACAGTGCCGTGAGTAATTTGGTGGTGAATGCACTGAAGTACAGTGGTCATGACGACCTGGTTACGGTCGAGTGGAAGCTCGATTCGGGCTATCCAACCCTGACCGTAAGAGATGAGGGGGAGGGGATTAAGCCACAGCATATACCCCGGCTCACCGAGCGTTTCTACCGCGTCGATAAAAGTCGAAGCCAGGCTACTGGAGGAACGGGGCTCGGTTTGGCGATTGTTAAGCACGTGGCTGTTAGTCACAACGCAGAGCTACTGATCGACAGTGTGTATGGTCAGGGGTCGGTATTTTCAATGGTGTTCAAGCCCCACCAAACCGAGACTCAAGCGATCACGCACTAGACAAGCATCGCTCGTGAAGTCGAGACACCTCCAATAGTCCAGCTGACCGGCTGTTTGAAGATGTGGTGGCATACCTCACCCTTTAGTGATTCATGGTTTAAGGCAGCCTCCGCGCTGCCGAATGTCTTGGGTGAATGATGGTTAATGGGCTTTGGCCAATGTGCCGAGCACTTTTTAGATATACTTGCGGCGCGAGGGCTCTCACTGATTGCTGATATCGATGGGTGGCGGCCATACACTACTGTTTTCTATCGGGGTCATACATGCACCGCCTCTGGTCAGACACGCTACAGAGTCTTTCGCCATACACGCCAGGTGAACAAGCGCAGAACAGTGATGTCATTAAGTTAAATACCAATGAACACGCGCTGCCACCTTCTGCAAAGGCAGTGACAGCTGGTCAGCAATTAGATGTTGAACGTTTGCGACGGTATCCCGATCCAACGTCGAGGCTTCTGTCAGAGGCGATTGCAAAGGCGAACAATGTGTCCCCGGATCAGGTCTTGGTGACTAATGGCTCGGATGAGGTGTTAGGTTTCGCGTGGACTGCGTTTCTGTCCGACGCCGATAGAGTCCCCGCTGTGCCTGCCATGACCTATACGTTCTATCCGGTCTGGGCCAAGTTGCTCGGGCAGGGGCTGAAAAAAATACCGATGCAAGCCGACCTATCGATTGATATTGATGCATTGGGGGCTTGGAATGGTCCAGTGGTTTTTCCCAATCCAAATGCACCAACCGGTGTGAGCGTGCCACTAAAGGCGATCGAGGCTTTGGTCTGTCGCGACCCCAATCGACTGGTATTGATCGATGAGGCCTACTTTGGTTTCGGTGCCACGTCTGCCGTCGCGTTGATCAATGAATACGACAATGTGCTGATCACCCGAAGTTTTTCGAAGAGCCATGCGCTCGCGGGCTTACGTGTTGGTTATGGCCTCGCCCACGCCTCACTTATTGAGGGGTTGCGAAGGGTGAAGGACTCTTTCAATTCGTACCCTGTCGACGCTTATGCGCAATGTGTCGCAACAGCAGCGGTGTCGGACTCAGACTGGTTTGATGAAGCTTCCGCTACGGTCAAACAAAATAGGGCTGAGCTTACAGAGGGGCTTGAGCGACTGGATTTTACAGTGTTGCCGTCAGACGCTAATTTCGTTCTTGCGTCACACCCACGCCATACGGGTATAGATTTGACTGCGCACTTGAAGACTCAACATATCCTCGTTCGCAGTTGGTCTAGTCAAGATTTGCTTCCGTGGGTTCGTATTACGGTTGGTACGAAGGATCAGCAGGCGCACCTACTGAGCGCGCTTGCTGATTATTTGGGTAGCTAGATACGTTTCAGTACGATGGACCCAATGCTGTAGCCGGCGCCGAACGAGGAAAGCACACCTAGATCGCCGGGCTCGAAGTCCTCGTTGTATTTCTTGAAGGCAATCACTGAACCCGCCGACGACGTGTTGGCATACTCGTCCAGAATGGTCGGTGACTCTTCCTCGGTCGGCTCACGTCCAAGAACCTTCTTCGCAATCAACTCGTTCATGTTCCTGTTGGCCTGATGGAGCCATATACGCTTGAGTGAGTTGGGGTCGATTTCCATCTTCGCGAGCTGGGTTGTAATCTGTTCGGCTACCGCAGGGCAAACCTCCCGGAATACTTTGCGACCCTCTTGAACAAACAGCTTATCAACCTGACCGACCCCTTCCTCTGTTGCTCGGTTAAGGAAACCAAAATTGTTACGAATGTTGTTGGAGAAAATGGTTTGAAGCTTGGTATCCAAAATTTCAAACGCATGCTCTGACCGGCTACTCTCAGCTGACTCAATCACGACCGCTGTCGCTACATCGCCGAAGATAAAGTGAGCGTCACGGTCACGGAAGTTTAGGTGCCCGGTACATATTTCAGGGTTGACCATTAAGACACGGCGGGCGTTACCCGACACAACCATGTCATAGGCCTGCTGAATACCAAAGGTGGCCGAGGAGCAGGCAACGTTCATATCGAAGGCAAAGCCTTTGATACCTAATTCCGCTTGTACTTCGATCGCCATGGCGGGGTAGGCACGCTCCATGTTCGATGCAGCGACGAGAACAGCGTCGATATCCTCGGCAGTCACGTTCGCTTGCTCCATGGCTTGTTTTGCTGCCGCGACACCAATCTCGCACATGACCGAAGGTTCATCATTGGAGCGTGGTTCCAGTCGCGGAAACATGCGCATGGGATCGACAATCCCCGCTTTATTCATAACAAAACGTGATTTGATCCCCGAGGCCTTTTCGATGAACTCGACATTGGAGTGTACCTTGGGCTCTAACTCACCCGCGGCAATCGCGTCGGCATGCTCAGCATTGTAATGATCAACCCATGCATTGAAGGATTCGACAAGTTCGTGATTACTCACGCTCTCGGGAGGCGTAAAGAGCCCTGCTCCTGAGATAACAACTCGTGAATTACCCGCTTTCATTACCGATTCTCAACCGGGACAAAATCACGGGCTTGATAACCGGTGTAAAGCTGTCGCGGACGTCCAATGCGATAGCTGCCGCCAATCATCTCGTTCCAGTGAGCGACCCAGCCAACGGTGCGACCAACCGCAAAGATCACAGTAAACATGGACGTTGGAATACCAAGTGCCTTTAGGATAATGCCGGAGTAGAAGTCGACGTTGGGATATAGCTTTTTCTCGATGAAGTACGGGTCACTCAAGGCAATTTCCTCGAGTCGCTTCGCGATTTCTAGATTCTCGTCCTGAATACCCAGTTCAGCTAATACCTCGTCGGCAGCCTGCTTCATGACCTTCGCCCGCGGGTCAAAGTTCTTGTAGACGCGGTGACCAAAGCCCATAAGGCGGAACGGGTCATTCTTGTCCTTCGCACGCGCTACGAATTCGTCGATCCTTGAGACGTCACCGATTTCGTCGAGCATTTTCACGACCGCCTCGTTGGCACCGCCATGCGAAGGCCCCCAAAGCGCTGCGATGCCCGCCGCAATGCAGGCGAAGGGGTTCGCTTGCGAGGAGCTTGCTAGTCTGACGGTTGATGTTGATGCGTTTTGCTCGTGATCAGCGTGCAGGAGGAAAATGCGATCCATGGCGCGTGCAAGCGTCGGTGAAATAACGCTCGGCTCACACGGGTTGCCAAACATCATATGAAGGAAGTTTGCCGAGTAATCCAGGTCGTTGCGCGGATACATAAAAGGCTGGCCGATTGAAAACTTGTAGCTCATGGCTGCAATCGTGGGCATCTTGGCAATGAGTCGGAATGCCGCTACCTCCCGGTGGTGGGGGTCAGAGATATCAGTGGAGTCGTGGTAGAACGCTGACAGAGCGCCCACCACGCCGCACATGATAGCCATCGGGTGTGCGTCCCGACGGAATCCGTTAAAGAAGGTTCTGATTTGCTCATGCACCATCGTGTGGTTTGTCACCATGTCGACAAAGGCTTTTTTCTCATCCGCGCTGGGCAACTCACCGTTCAGAAGTAGATAACAGGTTTCCAGGTAATCGGACTGTTCTGCCAGCTGTTCGATGGGGTAGCCGCGGTGTAGCAAGACACCTTTTTCACCGTCGATGAAGGTGATTTTGGATTCACAGGACGCCGTGGAGGTGAAACCGGGATCGAAGGTGAAGTGGCCTTGAGACGTCAGCTTTGCAACGTCGATAACGTCGGGCCCCAGTGAGCCTTCGTAGACAGGTAAGTCGATGTCTAGTGTGCTGTTATCGCTCTGCGGAATGGAAAGCTTTGCTGTCTTGCCTGTCATTACGTGTCCCCCGACCTCGTTTTTGTGGCGCTACTTTAACGGCGCCTTTGCAATGTAGCAATTTTACAGCATTGCGCAGATAAAACACGACAGATGCTCACAGTTTGCGAGATGAATTTGTCAGTAGCGAAGCGACTCCATATACTCACGCCTCAAATTCCGACCACTCGATTGCTCTGGGGGCTAAGAAGTGAAACCACGCGGCAGTAAGGACAACCGTCCTGTCAATCTTGAGTTAACGACCATCTCGTTTCCGATCACGGCATTAGCGTCGATATCGCATCGGGTGACGGGCGTGTTGCTATTCGTCTCTAGTTTGTTCCTGGTTTGGGCCCTAGATCAGAGTCTTGCGTCGCAGGAGAGCTTTGATGCCCTGACGGCACTAATGAGTTCGGCGTTGGTCAGGTTCATGACGTGGGCCTTCCTTGCCGCGCTGAGCTATCACGCTCTCGCTGGGATTAGACACCTCATTATGGACATGGGGGTGGGAGAGGATCTTAAAGGCGGCGCGATGAGTGCTCGTATTTTATTTGTCCTAGCAGCCGTCGCTGCCGTCATATGGGGGATCATGTTGTGGTAACTCAGGTCACTAGCTTTAGTCGTAACGGTTTATCCGACTGGCTGATACAACGAGTGAGTTCGCTCATTCTTCTTGCATATTTTTTGTTCATTGGCGTCCAGATAGCTAATGGGATTGACTACACTGCGTGGCGCGAGCTTCACGACTTGACGGCGATGAAGGTGTTTACGCTACTCGCCATTGGGGCTTACGTGTCCCATGCATGGATTGGCTTGTGGACGGTGTTTACGGACTACCTGACCGAATACATGCTCGGGCCTATAGGTAATGTGGTTCGCCCCGTATTGCAGATCGCAGTCGTACTGACGCTGGTGGTCTACGCAATCTGGGTAATACAAGTAATTTGGGGTTAATCCTCGCGGTTGCGAGGAACGCTTGGGAGAAGCAAAGGGATGAGAACGATCTCGTTTGATGGAGTCATTGTCGGTGGCGGTGGTGCAGGCATGCGTGCTGCACTGCAATTGGCTCAATCAGGGTACAAAACGGCCGTTATATCGAAAGTCTTTCCAACTCGATCACACACGGTAAGTGCGCAAGGTGGCATCACATGCGCAATTGCAAGCGACGACCCACAGGATGACTGGCGCTGGCATATGTACGACACCGTTAAGGGCAGTGATTACATTGGCGATCAGGATGCCATTGAGTACATGTGCTCCGTGGGTCCCGAGGCGATTTTCGAGCTTGAGCACATGGGTTTGCCTTTCTCCCGAACGGAAGAGGGACGCATCTACCAGCGACCCTTTGGTGGCCAGTCTAAAAACTTTGGTGAGGGTGGTCAGGCATCGCGCACTTGCGCGGCAGCAGACCGAACCGGCCACGCCCTGCTGCACACCTTGTATCAGAACAATGTTAAAAACGAGACTGTGTTCTTTAACGAATGGTTCGCCACAGATCTGGTTAAGAATCAGGACGGCGCGGTCGTTGGTGTGATTGCGATTTGCATCGAGACGGGCGAGACCGTGTATGTAAAGTCAAAAGCGACGGTTTTCGCTACTGGCGGGGCTGGTCGTATTTATGCCTCTACTACCAACGCGCACATCAATACTGGTGATGGCGTTGGCATGGCCTTGAGAGCGGGAGTACCTGTTCAGGACATGGAAATGTGGCAGTTTCATCCAACAGGCATTTATGGCGCAGGTACCTTGGTGACAGAGGGTTGCCGAGGTGAGGGTGGTTATTTGGTTAACGCCGATGGTGAGCGCTTCATGGAGCGCTACGCGCCCAACGCTAAGGACTTGGCAGGACGAGATGTCGTTGCACGTTCAATGATTCTTGAAATTCTGGAAGGCCGCGGTTGTGGTCCTGACGGTGACCACGTGAAGTTGAAGCTCGACCACCTCGGCGAGGAGGTTTTAGAGTCTCGATTGCCCGGCATCTGTGAGTTGTCTCGCACGTTTGCGCACGTTGATCCCGTGAAAGAGCCCATTCCGGTGGTGCCGACGTGCCACTACATGATGGGAGGCATCCCAACCAATATTCATGGGCAAGCGCTCACGGTTGATGCGGCCGGAAACGATACGGTGATTCCCGGCTTATACGCCTGTGGCGAAGTCGCTTGCGTCTCTGTTCACGGCGCAAACCGCCTGGGAGGCAATTCACTGCTCGATCTGGTTGTCTTCGGTCGCGCGTCCGGCTTGTTTATTGAGGATGCGTTACGTCAGGGTATTGAGATGCGTGAGGCCTCGGTTACCGATATTGAGTCAGCTAACCAGCGACTGGTCGCACTCAATGAACGTAGTGACGGTGAAAATGTGTCTGCGCTGCGCAAGGAGCTTCAGGGCGTCATGCAAAATTACTTTGGTGTGTTCCGCAAGGGCGAGTTCATGCAGGAGGGCATCAAGAAGCTGGATGACCTCAAGGCGCGCATCGACAACGTGAAGCTGGAAGACAAAAGCAACGCGTTCAATACCGCTCGCATCGAGTGCCTGGAGCTGCAGAATCTGTTTGAAACGGCTGAAGCGACCGCTATTGTTGCTGAAGCACGCAAGGAGAGCCGTGGGGCGCATGCGAGAGAGGACTTTACCGAGCGAAACGATGACGAGTGGCTGTGCCATTCGATTTACCACCGCGAGGGCCGTTCGGTCAGCAAGCGGTCGGTCAATTTCACCCCGAAAACCGTTGATACTTTCCAACCGAAAGTACGCACCTACTAATCTGCGAGGAGATCAGTGATGTTGCAGGTCAGTGTATACCGTTTTAACCCCGAGACCGATGCGGCTCCGAAGATGCAGGAGTATCAAGTCGAGACGGGTGGTAAGGATTTAATGGTTCTTGATGTACTCGAAATGATCAAGGCAGAGCACGACGCCACGGTCACATACCGACGTAGCTGCCGAGAGGGCGTCTGTGGTTCAGACGGTCTTAATATCAATGGGAAGAACGGTCTCGCGTGCATTACCCCACTGTCTGATGCGGTGAAGAACGACAAGCTGGTTATCCGCCCGCTACCCGGGCTACCCGTTGTGCGTGATCTGGTGGTTGATATGAGCCTGTTTTACGCGCAATACGAGAAAATCGAGCCCTACCTTCAGAACAACACGCCTGCGCCGGCGATCGAGCGTTTGCAGTCACCCGAAGACAGGGCGAAGCTGGATGGGTTATATGAATGCATTTTGTGTGCGTGCTGCTCTACGAGTTGCCCGTCATTTTGGTGGAACCCGGACCGTTTCGTGGGCCCCGCTGGGCTGTTACAGGCCTATCGCTTCCTAGCAGACAGTCGTGATCAAGCGACCGACGAGCGTCTCGCCAAGCTCGATGACCCCTTTAGTGTTTTCCGGTGTCACGGTATCCAGAACTGTGTCAATGTCTGCCCGAAAGGCCTCAATCCCACGCGGGCCATTGGCCACATCCGAAACATGCTGCTGAATCGAGCTGCATGAAGCCTTCGTCAGTTATGGATTACATAACTGAAATTCATATTAGGTAAAATTAACGCCACTTTTGTGGCGTTTTGCCGTTCTAAGGCGGTGTAAAGCGTGGGAAAAACAGTTCGTTAAGAGTAAGATATTCCTCCAAATGCAGTGACACATATCAAACAATAAGTTGCTGCAGATGACTTCGGGGGAAGTGTGCATGGCAAAGTCGATAGACCTACCCAGCATGGAGCAGCAGCGAAGTACGTCTCACCTCTCGGGTGGCAATGCCGCCTATGTAGAGGACCTTTACGAGGCGTACTTAAAAGATCCAAATGAAGTGCCACCTGAATGGCGTGATTACTTCGACCGACTGCCACGGGTAGAGACCCGTACAGCCAGTCTTAGAGATTTGCCTCACTCGGTACTTCGTGCCCAGTTCGCACGCATCAGCAAGATGCGGGTTAGAACCGAGGCTACGCGAAGCCAGGATTCTCAAGCAACCGAATACGAACGTAAGCAGGTCCGTGTGGTGCAGATGATCTCTGCTTATCGTCAACGAGGACATCAGAAAGCGACACTCGATCCGCTATCGCTTCATCCGCGCTCGCCAGTGCCAGACTTAGAGCTCGAATTTCACGAATTGTCAGAGGCAGACCTAGATACCGTTTTTCAGGTGGGCAGCCTCTACATCGGTAAAGCTGATGCCTCGTTGGCTGAAATCCGAGCAGCCCTAGAAAAGACCTACTGCAACACCATTGGTGCAGAGTTCATGCACATTGTGAACACGGACGAGCGCCACTGGATTATGAGTCGCATGGAGTCGGTGCGCGGAGCACCGGCCCTTGATCGAGAAGGGCGAATCTCGATTTTGCGACGTCTCATTAAGGCCGAAGGGCTGGAAAAGTCCCTCGCATCAAAATACCCAGGTACAAAACGCTTTGGTTTGGAAGGCGGCGAAAGTCTTATTCCGATGATGTCCGAGGCGATACAGCGGATTGGTGGCTATGGTGCCAAGGAAGTGGTCATCGGGATGGCTCACCGCGGTCGTCTAAATGTTCTAGTCAATATTTTGGGCAAAAACCCCGGCGAATTGTTTGATGAATTCGAGGGGCGGGCGTCCTACTTTGGTTCCGGCGACGTGAAGTACCATCAAGGCTTCTCCTCCAACATCATGACGCCCGGTGGCGAGGTGCATCTTGCATTAGCGTTTAACCCGTCGCACCTGGAAATCGTCTCGCCCGTCGTGGAGGGCTCTGTTCGAGCCCGTCAGGATCGCCGGGAGGATCCGCATGGTGATACGGTCGTCCCGATTGTGATACACGGTGACGCGGCATTTGCGGGCCAAGGTGTGGTCATGGAGACCTTTCAGATGTCCCAGACCCGCGGGTATAAGACCGGCGGTACCTTGCACATTGTGATTAACAACCAGGTGGGCTTTACCACTAGCCGACAGGAAGATGCGCGCTCGACCGAGTACTGTACTGATATCGCCAAGATGGTTCAGGCGCCCATATTCCACGTTAATGGTGACGACCCCGAAGCGGTTGTTTTTGTAACCCAGTTGGCAGTGGACTACCGCAACCAGTTCAAGAAAGACGTCGTGATTGACCTCGTCTGTTATCGACGACGCGGACACAACGAGGCTGACGAGCCGTCCGTAACGCAGCCAATGATGTACGCGACCATCAAACAGCATGCGTCAACGCGCGATTTATACGCTCAGCGTTTGATCAGTGATGATGTGCTGACGGCTGAAGAGGACGCGGCGTTGATGGAGCGGTATCGGGAGTCGCTTGACCGCGGCGAACCGCTGGTGACCCAGCTCGTTATGGAGCCCAATTCCAATCTGTTCGTTGATTGGAAACCCTATCTCGGTCACAGCTGGGATATGCCCTGCGATACGTCAATTGATACTGCGCGGTTACGCGAGCTAGCTGAGATCATGGGCACGATTCCGGAGGGGTTTGCACTACAGCGACAGGTCAAAAAGTTGCTCGAGGATC
>Ga0255779_1000109_pt1 | contig 95718 bp, 73 predicted proteins | sample 011ome_21_FD_179977 | JGI IMG/M metagenome (GOLD analysis project Ga0255779, IMG submission 179977) | Coastal salt marsh microbial communities from the Groves Creek Marsh, Skidaway Island, Georgia - 011508AT metaG (version 2) | ecosystem: Environmental > Aquatic > Marine > Intertidal zone > Salt... | reverse complement strand
GGGTCGAGATACAAAAATAACAAGAACAACAACGCGAGTTTTTCGGGAGCTGTCGCGGGGGGCACCATGGACGATGAATTTGAAAACGATGATGCGGATGATCGTATGAGAAGTAATAATAGTAGGAGAGAACGAGTGACGTCGGAGGAGGAAGATATCGACGTCTTATACGCGAAGAGAGACTCCTTGCGGGACAAATATAGCGGTCTCGCGGCGGCGAAGAAGCTCTGGAACGAATCAAATTTGGACTTTAACGAGCGCGCGTACGCGGATGGATTTTACGCTCCGAGCACGAGTTACGATTGGCCGGAGTGTTTTGAGGACGATGTCATCAGTCAAGGGTCGAGAAAAATGTTACCGGCGTTAGAAAATGTGAAGAAGATAGTACCCGACGTCAGCGACGAGAGAGAGAGCGTTTACGTGGAACAAGGAAGCGATAGAAATTTAGCGTCGTTTATAAATGATGTCGTGGATCGAATCGAAGCGCAGAACCCGCCCGATAGGTGCGCGACGGCTTCAATTTTAGCGAGTGCTGTGTGCGATAAGCTTGGAGGACCAGCGAAGAGTGACTCGGAGTTGAGGGATTTATGGGTCGGCGAGAGACTGCGGTTGCGGAAAAAATATAAATCAATCGCGTTTCCAATTGGAAGCTTAGAGTTTGGATTGATTAGACATCGTGCGTTGCTTTTCAAGGTTGTCGCGGACGCGATAGAAATTCCGTCGAGACTTTTGCGCGGGAAATACTTGATGGGCGGCGACAACGACGACGTCAGTGGTATCGTCGTTTTATGTTCGGGGAGAGAGTTTATTGTTGATTTAATGGAGAATCCAGGAGAGACGTATTCTCCGAACGACGACGCGAACATGCGAAGGATCATGCGCGAATTACAAATGCACAAAACCAAAGATGGCGAGGAAGAGTTTGGCGTAATACCTGGGTTCGAACAATCGCTTCAAATTAGCGGTTTCGCACAGCTCACGCCTGAAAAACTCGCCCTATCGCAACAGCAACAACAGCGAAAAGGAGGACGCCATTCTAGAAATGGGAGCACATTGAGCGATTCTGATGGGAAATTGATTACAGGGATAAATATCGGCACAACGTTACCGCCATCGCTTTCCCCTTCGGAGAACAATAATAAATCTAGCAGCACGGATCGATTGCTTCAAGCCGTAGACCTTACCATTCTCCCGAACGAGATCCTCCTCGGCGAACGCGTCGGTATAGGATCTTTCGGTGAGGTTCACCGAGGTTTATGGCGAGGTACCACTGAAGTCGCCGTCAAACGCATTCTGGATCAAGAATTAAACGACACGATTTTAGAAGAGTTTGCGCTGGAGGTTGATATCATGCGACGGTTGCGACACCCGAACGTTCTTTTACTGATGGGAGTGGTTACGGCCGCGGGGAGTTTATCTATCGTGACTGAGTTTATTCATCGCGGTTCTCTGTTCAAGTTGTTGCATCGCCCACAACCAGAAGCGGTGAAAGCGGCTTTGGCGGAAGATCGGAGAAGAATTCGCTTTTGTATAGACGTGGCAAAGGGGATGCATTATTTACACACGTGCATTCCAATCATCGTCCATCGCGATTTGAAATCGCCGAATTTGTTGGTCGATAAAGATTGGACCGTGAAAGTGTGCGATTTTGGTATGAGCCGAATGAAGAAAAACACGTTTTTATCGTCAAAGTCTAACGCGGGCACGCCGGAATGGATGGCACCAGAAGTTTTACGAAACGAAGAGTCCGACGAGAAATGCGACGTGTATTCCTACGGGGTTATCTTGTGGGAGATTGCAACGATGAAGGAACCGTGGGCAGAGTTGAACGCGATGCAAGTCGTTGGCGCGGTTGGGTTTCAAGGGAAACGTTTAGATTTAGAAAACAACAAGATTTGTCCGGAGATGAAAGAGCTACTCAAGCGATGCTTTTCGGAAAAATCGTCGGGACGACCGAGTTTTCTGGAGTGCTGCGAAAGAACGAAAGAGATTGCTCACCTCATTCACGAAAAGAAAACAAAGCTGTGCGGCTGCGGGAGTGGTGAAAAAGAGCAGCTCTCTGCCGCGCCTGCGGCTACCGCCGATACTGAACCGATGCATCGAAGCACCAGCGATGCGACGAAACATATACTCGATATGTAAATTTCTATTTTTTTGTACAACACTTTGATTTAATTGAAAACGCGCTTACTTAATCAAACGTAACTCTCCGCTTCCGTCGTCCAATTATCGATGAGCGCACCGTTGTTCTCTCCGTCGTCGTCGTCATAATCGTCGAATTTCTCCAACTCTTCGTCGCTCGGCAAGAGAGGTGATAAAGGTTTCCCTGCGATGAACTTTTTAAACACGTGGAGAGAGACTCTCGGTCGGAACTGTGGAATCATGTGACCGCTTCCGTGAACCGTCGCGAACGTTAAATTGTCCTCGTAGTTTGTCACGTGTCCGCCCATTTGCGGTCCAGCAGGTTGTGCCGCGAGTGAAGGCCCGAACAAGAGTGGCTTTTGCGCCAGAACGCTAATGTCCGTCGCAGCTGCGTCAAAAAAATACGGTCGTTGACTTCCACCCCGAACCAGAGGAATACCCACATTCGCGATCGCTTTCCTCGTTCCTTCGTACGAAACGCACGGATCCGTATCTCCGTTCACTACTAATATTCGATCCAACTTTTTCGCGAGTTTTTTATAGAAATCTTTCATGGACGGTACGTTTGGAGCGGCGTTATCGTTACACGCGTCGTAATCAGATTGATAACTCCACTTATCGTTCGGTCCAGGCCATCTATATTTTTTCGACGCGTATGGCGTTTCGTCCACGTGCAAAGCTTTTTTCACGTCCGCTCTGTTCATCCACTCGTTCGTGTAATAATCCAAAGAACCCTCCGGAGCGCCGTCGACTACGGCGGAAGGCCCAAACAAAGATAGATCGTTTATGTATGCCAACCGCCAATCTTGCGAAAAGGCTTTACTCGTGGAGAAGAGGAACTTTGCGTGCGCGACTTTGCACTTTTTCTCGACGCTTTTGCCGCCTTCTGACGATGATGAAAAATCTCTTCTTTTCGCTTCTATTAACTTGGAAAACTTCTTCCCCCACCTCCCGCTGGTCACGCGAGTCATCGGATACCTCAGTTTACACTCGTTCCATAACAACTTGAAATCTTTATCCGGTACGAACCCGTATTTATGCCCGTACCAAAGCATATCCATCGAATCTCGTTGCTCTTTGTTCGACGTGCACGGATCCGCCGTGTTAATCCCGACTAAATTAATCTTCTTTTCCGGAAACTTTTCGTTGTGCTCTACAATCTCCATCGCGAGCGTGGGAACGTAAACACCCGCGTAAGACTCTCCCGCTATATAAAATTCATTCGCTTTCAACTGGGGAAACTTTTCGTGAAAGAAATCCACCATCGCTTCCTTCGCGTCTCGAGCGGTTGATTTGTCTGAGTTCGCGCACCCTATTTCCTCTTGCTTTTCGCAATACGACCACCCGACTCCAGCTGGAGACTCCAACGCGACTAAGTTTACTCCCGCATTCGTCCACGAGTAGTGGTTTTCCATCAAATCTCCTTTACTATCGATAATCAAAGGTCCTTGCTCTTGGAGCATTCCCAGAATCGACGAAGACCCCGGGCCTCCGTTGAGCCACAAAACGACCGGTTTTGTCTCCCAATCTGTTCTCCAGCCTTCCTCACCAACACTTTTCTTCGTGCTCGTGGCCATCCAATAGTGTAACTTCGTCCCGTTATTTTTCGCGTCTAAATACCCGCTGTAATGGGGATGAAATGTCTTCGAATATCCAGGCAACGCGTGAACGAAATCATCACCCGATGATGAATTTGCGAAATCTGAATCTAACGAATCCGACGCATCAACATCAACTTTTCTCGTCCTCGTCTCCCCATAAATACTACTACCACTACTCAAAGTTGTTCTTCGCCCTTCCACCCCCGCGCGCGATGAAGAAAACTCCTCCAAAAGCACGCCGCGCACCAAAAGAAGACAAAGAAGAGAGCGAATCATATGATGTGTAAAGGAAAAATGGGAGGAGAGAGAGAGACAGTTAGGATAGTTTTTTACTGACGACGAGGTCTCGAAAAAGTCGTTCTTTTTTTTTGTTTTTGTGTTCGTCTTTTTGGTTCTTTGGTTGTTTTTGGTCTTTTTTGGTTGTTTGTGTTCGCGTCTCACAAAGAGAAAAAAAGAAGCGAAAAAGGTGAAAAAAGAGGTGAAAAAGAGGAGCGTTTTTTTGCAGCCGCAGAGAAAAAAAACGAAAAAAATTCAAATCAGAAAAGAACAGCTCTTCGCTCTTCATTTCTGTTCCACATCACACATCTCTCTCTTCTATATACTCTTCTTCAACCTTTTGTTTAAACGCGGGTTATATATATATATAAGTAGAGTACACATAAAATGAGCTTTGAAAACAACTTTAACGAAGAAGAAGAGATTTTAAAAGCGACTGTAAAGCTCTCGTTCGCGGCGCAATGTCAACACGCGCACTGGAAAGTCCGATCGAGAGCGTACGAATCGATGGTCTCGTCGTCGTCTTTCGACGATGATTTTGCCAAAGACGGAACGAAGGAAACGAAGACCAACGACTACGAGAGGAAGAATTTCGAAATCATCGACTATTTTAAAGAAGCGATGCATAAAATCGTCTCCGAGACGAACGCGAACGCCTTAGACGTGGCTTTAGAGAGAACGAATCAAAGGTTGAGGAAGATGATCGATCGCGAGTTAGTCTCGTTTTTTAATACGTCGTCGTCGTCATCGAAAAGCGAGGGTGGTGTGAAAGAATTCGCGGAAGACGTTGGGGCGAAAGTGTTGCCAGCGCTGGTCTCGAAAGCGTTCTTCGGGAGACCGAAAGCGGTGAGTTTTGCCACGGAAACGTTTTGCTTGTTCGTGGAGATGGAACAATCGGAGTTAGCGATCGAGGTGTTATCGAAAGCGAGCGGGCATAAGGTACCGAAAGTCGCGTTGGCGGCGAGTAAGTGTTTAGCGCTCGCGTGCGAACAGTTCGGGTGCGGGAAGAGAGGCGCGTTGAACTGGATGAAGTGTTTAGACGGAGCCAAAGAAGCCATCGGGCATCGAGACGAAAAGGTGAGAAATGAAGGGAAGAGAGTTATCGTGGAGTGCGCGAAATGGGTCGGAGATCAAATCGTGATGGAGAAGATGAAAGACAAGTTGTCGAAAACGATGAAAGGCGAGGTGGAGGCGTCGTTGGCGAAGGAGACGGCGGACGGGAAAGAAAGAGGTTCGATGAAAGCGACGAGGTTTTTGATTTCGTTGCAAAAAGAGATGAGAACGAAAAAGACGACAACGTCTACGTCTGAATGTAGTACAGAAGATAGTGTTACCGAAAAGGTAGAAGCGGTGGCAGGTGCAGACGACTTGAACGAAGATCCGTACGATTCCGCGGAGCCGTTCTCGGTGCTCAAAGCATTGGACAAACCATCCACGGACGAAGATATTCCAAAATTTTGGGAAGCCGTGGTATCTTCGAATTGGCGACACCGCTTACACGCGCTGAAGCAACTCACCGACGCGTGCTCTTCGTCCGCGCGTTTACAAAAAGAAGAGTTCATGGAGCTTCAAAAAGTGCTCAAGAAAGTCATCTCGAAAGACGCCAACGCGAATTGCGTCGCGGAGGCGTCGAAATCGATCGAAAAGTTATGTTTGAACGCGAGAGCGGATTTTAGTAAAGACGCAAAAATGCTGCTCAGTGCTTTACTGGATAAATTAAAAGATAAGAACGCATTCGTGACGAGTGCGATTGCGAACACGTTGGATGCCATTTCATTGCGATGTTTCGCATTTTGCGACTCGCCAGAAGACGTGGTAAAATACGGATTGCAACACAAAGTCGGCAAAGCGAAATTGGAAACTTTGAAATGGTTGACGCGATCGAGCGCGTCGTTTTCATTGCAGGAGGCGAAGAAGACGATTAGTGCGAGCGAATTAGTTGCGACAGTGGTTAAACTTTTAGAGGATAAAGATCCGGAAACGAGGAAGGCTTCGCAGGAGTTTCTCGGCACGCTCGCGGGGAGAGCCGGCGGGATGAAAACACTTTCCTCGCAACATCTCGCCGGAGTGGACGATAGTAAAATGAAAAAAATGAACGAGATATGCGCAAAGATTACGCCAGCGCTGCCATCTGCGAATTCGACGGCGCCAAAGAAAGCTGGTGCTGGAGAGAATGTCGCAGCGGCTCCAAAGAGAAAACAAGAGCGAAGCGATAGAAAAAATGCAAGCACGAGCAGTAGCAGCGGCAACAACATCAACAAGAAAAATAACAATAACAACACTGGCTGCTGCGCCGCCGATTTGAGTTTGAAAATTACGGACGCCTTACTCCGCGATACCGCGGATGGTAACTGGAAGCGTCGATCCGCCGCGCTCGACAAGTTGAAATCTATTCTCGACTCAGCGCCGAGTAACATCGAAGTCTTTGGACTCGACGCGCTTTTTTCAGCTTTGCGAGCGAGATTTACGGACTCTAACGCCAACTTAGCATCTCAAGCGTTACAGCTTGCCGGACAATTCGCGTTGAAGTGTGGGGAAAACGTCGAGAAAGTTGGACGATTGGTGTTGAGCGATTGCGCGAAACACGTCGGCGACTCCAAGAGATTTGTCAGAGAAGCTGCGTTTTCTTTGATCTCCGATTGGGGCGTCGCCGTTGGTGAAGCTGTAGTTTTAGAACAGTTTGCAAATAAATTCGTCGAGCTCGCGACTTCCTCGTCGAATTCTTCTTCCGTTGGCACTTTGTGTGCGGATGGTAAACGCGAGGCTATGGACTTTTGCCGCGAAACGATAGAGGCTATTGAAAAGAACGCCGCCACGGCCAAAGCGGCGGACGATATCGCGCTTCTCTTACAACCTGCCATGGCGTTTGCCGCGGTTGGCTTTAAGGACAAATCGAGCGACGTTCGCGTAGCAGCTTCGAATCTCTTTGAAACTGCCATGAAAATGGAACGCACGATAGATGCGGCGAGTAATTCTAGTAATAGCACGACCAGCAGTAGTATAAAGAAGAAGCGCACGGTGACTCGCGAAGACGCGCTGAAAGCCATTGAGAAATTACCGCACGGTTTGTGTTCGGCTATTGACGCGAGAATTAACAAGGAATTTCCCATTGATTTTACCAGCAATGGTGCTATTACTACATCGAGCGCGATGAAGAAACCGGCAGCGCTCAATATCCCGGAAAATTATAAAAATCTGGGCACCGTCGAGAAAGTATTCGTGCCTCCGTCCGCCCAGAAGCCGACGGAAAAGTTCGCCGAAAGAAAAAGTATTTTGGACGACGACAACATGGACGTGGACAATCTCGAGGTTATGTTTGATAATGCGGTCAAAGAAAACGTCTCTCGAAGTTCCAGTGGAGACTTTTTTCAAATGTGTGACTTGAAACAACTCAACGTTGACGGCGGGAAGGACCTCGAACCGCCAGTCACGCCACCGGCGAGACCTTCTATTTGGGACCAAGCGCTCGCGAGAGCCACGGCAGACGAAGACGACGAGTGTGTGGAAGGTTTAAAAGCGTTGTGTCACGAAATGAACGCGCACGCCATGTCGGACGCGTTTAAACACGAGATTTCTGGAACTATCGGACCTTTACTCATGTTTTTATCTGACGAGCTGCCGATTTTCTTTGAAAACGCGGTGAAAGCGAAGAAAAAATGCGAGAAGCACAAAAAGAGTAAAACGAACAAGAAGATCGAGGAAGAGCGAGAGGAGTACGAAACGTTACTGCGTGGCTGTAAGTACGCGTTGATGACTATGCACGCGGTCTTGAAAGAGTCCATCTTAGCGAACGGCGCTTCGGAAGCAACGACCAGAAACGTCCTCGCCTCTGTGCTCTCGCAGTTGGTTTTGGCCATGGATAATAGTTCAAGCATATCTTCTTTTGAATCAACTACAACTGTTTTGGAATCTTCGGATTATTTGAATGCGCTCAACGCGCTCGCAGAGAAAGCCATGGAAAACTTTTCCAAGACGAATTCTATGGTCAGTTTGATCAAGTTGTTATCCGGGGAAGGCGTCCCGGATTTCTCTTCGTTGGGCGACGCTAACGCGGCGACAACGACTACAACTGCGCATCATCTGAGCAAGAAGAACGCTAATGCCGAAAATACCGAAGCAAAAGTAGCTTTGTTTGAAACTTTAGTCGCGAAATGTCTCGTCAAACTCGCGTTTCAGCTCGAAGAGCTCGTGGAATCCGGCATCAACGTCGCCTCAATTTTCTCCGCGGTGCACGAATTTTACTCCTTCAAAGGCGAAGAGTTCATTCTCGAGGGTGAACGCGACGACGAGTACGGGAACAAGAACATTCGAATCGTTCGCGCGGTGGTTCACGAGGTATGCAAACTCATCGGTCCGTCCGCGGAAAAGTACGCCAAGTTAGCTTTGACAGGTATGAACGTAAAAATACCAGAGTTGGAGAGCGAGTCGGATCAACTTCCTTCGTTGTTGCGACAGGTTCGCGCGAGTTTGAAAATCCTTTCCGGAGAGGATGAAATCGAATCGAAAGTTCGAGAGGAACTGTCGGGCATTTTCGCAAAAATCGGCGACAAGGACACGACCGTCCAAGGTCTCGAACAACTGTACAATTTCACCAAGTGCGAGGAGAAAATTTCTCGAGTCGACGTGAACGAACACTTGCGACAGACGAGTTCGGCGTTCCAAGCGTACGTGAACAGAGGTTTGGCGAAAGTTGAGAACAGTCGAAAGAAGAAGCTGTTGTCTGTTTCGTCTTCTACTCCTTCCGCCGCTATCTCTGAAAAGGAAAACGGTGGAAGCTCTTTTGCTTTTCGCGCGACGCCGAGGAACTTTGGGAGCAGTTTCGCTTCACAAGGTAAAAGTACCGGCGGTTCCGCTTCGAAAGGATTCAAGCTTTCCCCGAGAGACGTGAACATAGCAGCAGCAACAACAACAACAGCTCCTGCTGCTGAGAAATCACCGGTTGCGAAAGCGAAATCTGCGGCGGAAGAGTTTCGGGAGCGCATGAATGCGTTGACGAAGCGTAAAGCAACGAACTAAATAAACGTCGCTCCCCGCTCGAACCTCTTTCTTCGCGCCCGTCTCGTATGTATGTACACCATGTTCGCAAAATGTTTCAGTAAGAAGTTTAATTATTATTACAATACGCAAAAAAAGAATCTTCCGAGAATAAGCGCGCTTATATATCGGTCCTCCTCGTTTCTCTCTCTCTCTCTCTTAATTCTTTCTGTTTTTAATGTAATCGGCTAAGCCAATGAGCGGCGCGGCTTTCTTTTGATCGTACACCGATAACTGTTCCTTCGCGCTCTTAATTAACTCATCTGCTATCCTCTGCGACTCCTCCAATCCTAATAAACTCGGGTACGTCGCCTTACCAACCGCGACGTCTTTACCAGCCGTTTTGCCTAACTCCTCGCTCGTCGCCGTGCAATCCAAAATATCATCCACAACTTGAAACGCCAATCCAATATCGTACGCGTACTTCCCCAATCGCTCGATATCCTCTTCGGTTCCGCCACCCAAAATCGCTCCGGAAACCACCGCCGTCTCCAACAACGCCCCAGTCTTGTGCGCGTGAATATACTTCAGCGTTTCCAAACTGACCGGTTTCCCTTCCATCGCCAAACCTTCGCTTTCGATGTCCACAACTTGGCCACCAACGAGTCCTTCCGACCCGACGCACTTCCCAACATCCGCTATCACGCGTAAAATCTTCTCCGCCGGAACCCCTTTTGTCTCTCTCGCGATGTACTCGAACGCGTGCGACAACAACGCGTCGCCGGCTAAAATAGCCATCTCTTCCCCGTACACTTTATGATTCGTCGGCACGCCTCTTCGAAAATCGTCGTTATCCATCATCGGTAAATCGTCGTGGATCAAACTCATCGTGTGGATCATCTCCAGCGCGCACGCCGTTGGCATGACCACTTCTTGTGCGCCTCCAACCATCTCGCACGCCGCGATTGCTAAACACGGACGAATTCTTTTCCCACCGGCGAGTAAAGAATATCTCATGGATTCGTGCAAACGTTCTGGATAAATGGTTGGGACGGAATCGGACAACGCTTGCTCGATCGCCGCGTTCTTTTCTTTCACGTACTTGGCGAAATCAATCTCCGCGTTCGTGTCCGCGACGGCCATCGCCTCGATTCGAAACGTTCTTTTTTCCCTTCGCTTTCCCGTGGCTCTCGAGGAGGAGGAGGAGGAGGAGGAAGAAAACCCAACGAGCGACGACGAGACGTTTCTTTTCGAGGAAGAGGAGGCAGAGGAAGAGGACATCGAAATTCGCGAAGAAAAGGAACTCAAAAACGTCATCGACGACGTCGACGCGACCGTGAAAACGCTCATTTTACGCGCGCACGTGTCAAAGTTTAACTAAAACCACTCGATTTTGTATTTGCGAAATCGAGAATCTCGACTTCTTCTTCTTCGCGCGTCGTGCCTTTGTCGTCTGTTGTGCGCGTTTGGATGAAATGATTTCTTTTCTTGTTGGTGTTGTTTGGATAAAAAAAAAAAGAATGTTCGGAAAAAGAAGAGATCTTTTCTTTATTGATGCTAAACCCTAGACCCTAAATTCAAAATGTGTCTCTCATTTTTGAAAACGAAAACACCTCTCTGTTCTGTACACGAACGATCCTCGCGGGAAACAGACGACGATGACGATGACGACGTCGATGATGACGATGACGACGTCGACGATGATGACGACGACGAGTAATACTACTACCACGATGGGGCGAACGACTTTGAGAGGAACAACAACAAAGGTTTTTCCTTCTTCTTTTTCGAGAACGAAGAAGAACTCCTCCTCTGTATCCTCGGGGAAGATGATGATGATGATGATGTTTGTTAAATCAACGAGAAGAAGCGGAAGAAGACGAGGAGGAAGCGCGTCGTCGTCTTCCTCTTCTTCCGCGATTGTCTTCTCAGCTGTGGCACCGGCGTCTTCGTCGAAAAAAAAGAAGAAAAACGTTCTGGTCATCGGCTCCGGTGGTCGCGAGCACGCGTTAATCTATCGTTTGCTCCAGTCTGAAACGTGCGAGAAAGTGTTCGCGTTACCGGGGAACGCCGGTATCGCGACGGAGCCGACCGTGACATCCATCGCGGACGTTTCTGAATCGAATCACGCGGATGTGGTGAAATTTTGCAAATCGAACGCTATCGATTTAGTCGTCGTTGGGCCGGAAGCGCCGCTGGTGGACGGGTTAGCGGACAGTTTGAGAGCGGAAAATATCAACGTGTTTGGACCGTCGAAGAAAGCGGCGCAGTTGGAAGGGTCCAAGGAGTTCATGAAGAACTTGTGTAGGAAGTATAACATTCCGACAGCCACGTACGAGGTTTTTAGCGACGCGGAAAAGGCGAAGGAGTACGTGAGAACGGTGACGGGAGCGCCGATTGTGATTAAAACGTCTGGTTTGGCTGCCGGGAAAGGCGTGATTATGGCTGAAACCGTCGAGGAGGCGGAAAAAGCCATCGACGAGCTGATGTTGAATAAACAGTTTGGCGATGCCGGCGATACGATCGTAATCGAGGAGACTTTGTTTGGCGAGGAGGCGTCGTTTTTTGCCGTCGTCGGGGGCGACGTTGCGGTTCCGTTAGCGTCGGCGCAAGACCACAAAAGAGTTGGCGACGGCGATACCGGATTGAACACCGGTGGTATGGGCGCGTATTCGCCAGCTCCAGTGGTCACGAAAGAGATTGAAGAGGACGTGATGAAGAATATCATCGAGCCAACGGTGAGAGGAATGCGTGAAGAAGGGTGCGAGTATAATGGCGTCATCTTTGCCGGGTTGATGATTGACGAGAAAACGAAAAAAGTAAAACTGTTGGAACACAACGTGCGCTTTGGCGATCCCGAGTGCCAAACGTTAATGGCGAGAATGGAAAGCGATTTGTGCCAGCTTTTATACGCCGCAGCGACGAATAATATCACCGACGACGACGTGAAGAGCGTGAAATGGAGCAAAGAACCAGCTGTTAATGTTGTTTTAGCGGCGAAAGGGTACCCGGGAAGTTACTCGAAAGGCGACGAGATTAAAAATTTACAAGGCGCGGAAGAATCGACGGCAAAAACGAAAATCTTTCACGCCGGAACGGCGAGTGGAGAGAATGGGGAGATATTAGCGAACGGTGGTCGAGTTTTGGGGATAACTGCGATGGGTACGTCCGTGAAAGAGGCGACGAAGAACGCGTACGTGGCCATCGATAAAATCGATTGGCCGAACGGTTTCTGTCGAAGCGACATCGCCTATCGAGCAATCGAAAGAGAAGAAGGACGAGGCAAGTGATCATTAGAATAAGAATAATACGTACTTAATTTATATTTATTTATAACTCTCGGGACGGTCCACGTTTACAACTCTTCGTGCGCCTCTTCGAACTCCTTGGCTTTCTTCTTCGCTTCCCTCTCCGCAGCTTTTTCTTCCTTGGACTTAATTTTCGGCAAATCAAACGGAAGTTTTGCGTTCGCTTGAATAAATCTCGTGAAGCCGCCAACCGTTCTCTTCTCCTCTTCGTCCCATGGAACTCTTACACCTTTCTCCCCGGCGGGAAAGAAATAAATCGCCGGGAAACCTTTCGCATCCTTTACTAAAGGATGCTCGTTCGCGGTACCGTCCATATCGCAAATTTTCACCGTCGGCACGTCTTTGAACCTCTTGGCGAGTTTCTTGATTGTCGGCGCGAGTTCTTTGCAGTGCCCGCACCACGGCGCGTACACTTCGAGAAAGACATCCGTTTCGCTGTCGTTGACCATTTCATCAAAGTTTTCGCCGACAACTTTGTACAACGGACCGTAGTTTTCCTCCGGAATAGGTTCGGACTTTAAGTGTTCCTGCAACAAACCCGCTTCGAAAGCTTTGATGAACTGTTGCATGATTGGTTTCGTAATCGTCGGCGCGTTTTCGAGCTTATACTTCTTTTGGCCTTCTTCGATGCGTGGTTTCTCCTTCTCGTCCTTATTCACCGGTTCGGGTTCGCTTGGTTGCGAAAAGATGACCGCTTGCGGTTGGAACTCGTCCTCGCCGACGACCACGTCAAAGTATTCCAAAACACCCTCGGCATCGCTACCTTTAATGTCCACGGTGACGAACAAAATCTTGCCGCTCTTGTTGTCTTCCTTGGAAACTTCCTCGAGGAGGGCGTGGAGTTCTTTCGCAGTTTCCTCGTTCTCGCCGTCGTGAAAGACCAAAACTTGCGCAGTCACGCCAGATTCAAAGACTTTGTTGATGTATTCTTGCTCGAATGGAATGACCCATGGAAGTTGCGCGACGGCGGCAAACTTGGTGATCTCTTTCGCCTCCCATTTGCCGTCGTACTCGGCGAAAGATTTCTCGCCTTTTTCGTTTTCAAACATCAAAACCATCGCCGGGTTGGACGGTCTTTTGAAATTGGTCAGGCCCAATTTGGCAACGTTCGCGCGATTATCTGTGTGCGCTACGTCGAGGCCGTTGAGATCGATATCTTTCGCCATGGCGTAAAAGTCCGCGAAGGCTGGGGAAGAGCCCAATTCGTCGAAAACCGCGATCAAAGTCGCTCGCTTTTCTTCATCTTCGTCTTCATCCTCGTCTTCTTCTTCGCCTTCATCGCCGTCTTCTTTCGCCTCTTTCACTTTCTTCGGCGCCTCTTCGCCGGTGAACACTTTCATCGTCGTCAAATCAACGCTCGGTTCGCCCATTTGACGCTCGACGTAATTCGCGATGGCGTATTGGTCTCGTCCGGATTGGTAATCCTTCTTCAACTCGCCTTTCTCGAACCACTTCATGGTTGGAAACCCTTCCACGCCCAATTCTTTCGCTAGCGCTTCTTCCAAGGTCGCGTCAACTTTGAACAACTTCACGTTCTTACCTTCCAACTTTTCGCTCTCTTTCACAGCTCTCGCGGCGTATTCGTAATGCGGCTCCAACTTTTTACAGTGTCCACACCACGGCGCGTAAAACTCTACTAAAGCTCCGTCCAAGTCTTTCAAAATGGATGTGAAATTCTCCTTCCCTAACGGTTCGACTTCGTACGGACCTTCCGGCATTTCCAACTCTTCCTCTTCTCCTTGGCCGCCGTAGTCGCCGTAGTCGCCGCCGCCGTAGTCGCCCATGCCGCCCATGCCGCCCATGCCGCCCATGCCGCCCATGCCGCCGTAATCGCCGTAGTCTGGACCGTAATCTGGAACGTCGTCGTACGGTTCCGCTGGCCTTAAACCATCGTCATCGTATTCTTGCGCCTGTGTTATGTCATCAAAGTAGAGAAAAAAACGTTTTGGTGGTTAGTATTTTTCGCACCCCGCGAAAAGAGAGTTTCGATGAAGTGGTTGGTGTTCTTCCCAACATCATCGAGAAGAACCCATTTTTTCCTCCAATCCTCCGTTTTCGTCGAAAAGAAGAAACAGAAGAAGAACTTTCGAGAGAAACACCCTTCTTCAAACCGAGATCGACCCCGACAGACAGACAGACAGAACGCGACGTAAACGACGACGACGCGCCGGAAGGGGAGCGGAGTTTTGGAGACCGCGACGATGAGACAAAAAAAACAAACAAAGCCGCCAAAACGCGACGACGATGATGATTTTGAGAAAAATGATCGAGAAAAAAAACAACACACAAAAACGCTCGTTGGCGTTTGGTATACCTGGACGACAAAAACAGTTAAAGTCCCAAACAAAAAGCTCGCGACGAAGAGGAAGAGAAGAGTCAAAGTCGTTCTCCTCGAAATCGTCGTCGTCATTTTCGTCGTCGTCATTCTTTTTTTTGTGTGTGCGCGTGTGATGATGTGATGAGGTACCTCGTGATGATGTGTTTTTTAATTTTCTTTTGATGAGAAAAAAAGGCCGACGAAAATTTTCGGTCAATCGCTCAAAAATTTTCGTTCGAAAAAACCGTTGGAAAGCACCAACAAAAATTTTTACGCACGGGAAAGAATAACATCACACATAACGAGATGATGATGTTCTCTTCTTCTTCTTCTTCTTCTTCTTCTTCTCCGAGGAGAGTACTTTTGTCGCGGCCTTCTTGTCGCGGTGGTGGTGAGAAGACGAGGAACGAGAACAGTCCTTTTCGAGGAGGAGGAAAAGGAGGAAAAGGAGCGCGACGAACACCAACAACGACAACGAGGACGAGGAGGTTGTTAACTTCTGCTGCTGCGTCATCGAAGGAATCATCGTCCTCTCCGTCGGAAAAGAAGAAGAAGACGAGTAAAAGCAGCAGCGATACCATCACCAATACTAATACCACCACGAACACAAAGAAAAAGAAAGGAGAGAAAGAGCGTCAGCAGAAGATAAAGGAGTACTGGAAAGACCGACGGAAAGTGGCGTGCCAAGAGAACGATCCGATGTGTTTAGATATCATGAGAACACCGATGAAGTCGTTCGACGAGATGGAGGAGGAAGAGCAAGAGTTAAACGCACTCGCGCCGGAGTTTATGGACGGGGACGTCGTTTTGGGGAAAGTGAACGACGTGCCTTCGTTTCCAGTGTTTAAAGGGGAGATATTGAACGCACCGGAGGAGACGTTGAATGTGGTGGAGTTTACGTTTTCGTGGTGTCGACCGTGTAAGAAGTTCGCGGCGAAATACGACATGTTCGCGGAATATTACGACAAGGTGAGATTTTTCAAAGTCGTCGGCGATAGCGATCCAGTGTTGGCGACGACGGCGAAGAGCATGAACGTGACGTCTACGCCGCACTTTTTCTTATTCCGAGGCGGGAAGATGGTGGGGTCGTTCACCGGGACGAACGAGGATAATTTTCGCGAGGAGCTCGGGTTCGCCTTGAAAGACGAAGAGAAACCTTGAGTCAATCGCCGCGCATAATAATTTCATCATCGCGTATATATAAGAAAAGCGAGAAAGAAAGAAAAGAAGATACTACAATAATAATAATACTAAGTAGTAACAACACGTCTTCACACACTTTATATACTATTAATATCAACGCAAAGCAAAGTACAAAAATAAATAACAAAATCTAATCTACTAGTACATACACTACCGTTCTTTACGTTACTAATCCTCTCCTTTCTCATCGAAACCGAGACGGCGCGAGCGCGCATTTCGGACTCGATCGAACTCGTCGCGCGCCTGTCGCAAACTCTTATCGACGCTCTTAATCGCCGAGAGCGTTTGCTCGCGATCCGCTTTCGAGGAGGTTCGAATGTAAAACGAGTTTTCGGACGCGTCGTCGTCGACTTCGTCGTCTTGATCTCCTATCTTACCAAACTGTTTGCGCGGCGACGGTTTGGGACTATGCGGCGGCGTCACGCCAACTTTCCTACCTCTCCCCAATCGTACGGCTTCGATGATATTTTCCAGCTCGGCAATTCGGCCTCTCAATTCTATCTCGCGTCTGCTAAAATGTTCCTTCATGCTCGACATTTCCTCTCGAGTAGAGATTAATTCGTCCTCCATGCCTTCCGTGGCTTCTATGAACGCTTCTGCTTCTGCCAACTTTGATTTGAGCGAAGAGATTTCGCGCGACGACGCGTTCTTAATCGCCTGCATTGCTTGCGAAACGTGTTCGGAAGCCTCTGCCGAGGCCGAATCCATCGCCTCGATTTCTTGCAAAAGCTGATGCACGCGAACGTTTGCATCCTCGACCTTCTCGAGTAACTCCTCGTTTTCTATTCGCAAAGCCTCGAGCTTTGCTTTGCTTTCTTTTTGTAATCTTTCAATTTCCACTCGAGCTTGTTGCGATATTTCCTCCGAAGTTCCGCTTTCTCTCTTCGCCGCTTCGTACTTTGCCGCGACAGATTTCAATCTCCCATCGAGTTCGGCGACTCGGTCCATTTTCGACGCGAGATCTCTTTTCAACGTTTCAATCTCGAACGTCATTTCCATCTCTTGATCTGCGCGTCGTTCGATTTCTTTTTGGATTTGACGTTTCCCTTCGTTTTGAGCATTTTTCAAAGCGCTCTCGAGCGATTGCACTTTTTCGCGCTCGCTATTCAAGCGCGACTTTGCGTCCTCGAGCGCTCGACTCATGGATTCGCGCTCGTTGCTCGCATTCGCGTGCGAAAGAGTCATACTCTTCAATTGAATGGTGAGCTCTTCGCATTTTGCGTTACTCTCCGTGAGTTGCTCGTTGAGTTCGTGCTCCAAAAGCTCGCTCGTCTCGGTGAGTTCTCGGATTTCGCTTCGCAACGCCTCGATTTCATAGCTATTTCTTCTGTTCTCGTCGTCGTCGTCGTCATCGCCGTCGTCATCGGCGCCATTAGCTTTACTCTCTCCAGCGTTCTTATTCTTTTCTTCACTAGTTGCCGATGTGGTATTATTACTATCTCCACCACCACCACCCTTTGAACGTTCTTCGGCAACTCTGGCCGAGATGAACGCCAACTTTACTTCGTCCCGCATGGCATCCGCGAGCGACTTTGGTTCCTTATCGTCCATCATTTCCTGGAACGCCCGCTCGAGCGCTTCGAATCGTTCCTCCACGGTTTGAATGACCGTTCTAAACAGCGCGTTCGCTTTGTTCTCACCTTGTGTCTGCACTAATTCGTTTTGTCTTCCACGTTGTCGTTGTTGTTGTTGTTGTTGTTGTTCCCCTCCTTCCTCTTCTTCTTCGTCCACGGGCGAAGCGGCCGCGACGTCGTAAAACTCCGGATGCCACGTCCAACTCGGCGACTTTGATGCGGTCGCCACGCGCGAATCTAAAACGCCAATCTCGGCGCACGCTTCCGCGAAACCCGTAACTTCCATCTCTAACGAATCCAAGCACGTTAAAACTCTCGACTCTCTCGCCAACGCCTTCTCTAATTCTATTTGTAAATTTTTCTTGCTCTTATTCGCCGCGTCGCGTTCAACTTCGACGACGCCCAGCTTCAATTCAATCGTTTCCAACTCTCGTTTGGATTTTAAAACTTGCGCCGAGGCTGCTTCCAATTCTTTTTTAATCTTCTCTTCGCACGCTTTGTTGACATCCTCCATGGAGGCTTGCAAATTCGTCGCGTTTGCCAGCGCCCACTTTTTCGTCTTGACTCTTTTCCCGCTCGTCGTCTTCTCTTTTCCTTTTTCTTCTTCTTCTTCTTCTTCTTCGCTTCCGCTCTCGTCTTCTTCCGTATCGATATCTTTTTGTTCGTTCGCTATGTTTCTCTGTTCTAATAAAAGCGCCGCTTTCTTCTCGGCGAGCAAACACCTCGTCTCCCACGCGCTCACGTCCATCCTCCATCTCGATGCGTTCGCGTTCAACTCCGTTTTCATCGCCGACATTTCTCGTCTCGCTTCGTCCCTGTCCATCTCCAACGCCTCCCTCGCGCTCTCAATCGCGTTACATTTCTTCTCTTTCATTTCCAAAGCGTACGTCGCCTCTCTCTTTTCTCGTCGCGATACTTCCCATCGCGCCTTGACGACTCTCAACTCGTCTTCGTACGCATCGCGAACGTTCCTCGCTTCCGCACACATCTTTTGTAGCTCCTTCGTCTTTTCAAACGATAGCAATTTCGACGCGTCGATGCCCATCGATATCGCTTCTTCCTTCGAAGTCGATACGCTCTGATAAACGCTCAAAAGTTTCTCCTTTTCTTCGTTTTGTTGTTTCAGTTTCAAAATTTCCGCATCTTTCTCCATCATCTTCCTCGCGTGTTCTACGTGTGTTTCCTTCCCTTTCCCACTAGTAGGGATGGACGCGAGTTCTTCCTCTAACGCGTTCACTTTTATTTTCAGTTCGATGCATTCTCGTTTTAAGTACACCGCATTAGAGGGAGAATAATAAGAATTAGTATTCGTTGTTGTTTCATTACGATTTTCTGAATCCGAATCCGAATCATCTTCTTCCAATAAATCGTCCAAAGTATCCGCGTCTATTTCCTTCTTCTTCTTCTTCTTCTTTCCCTTAAACAACGGGGAAGAGGTTATGTACGCCAGCATTATTATTATTATTATTGTTTACTCTCTTCAAGCATGTGTGTGTGTGTGTGTTTGAAAGCGCAAAGTGTGCGTCGTAAATGGGTCGTCTGTCTCGTGTGAATGAAAAATGAAAAATTCTTTTGACTTTTTTCTCGAAATTGCACTTTTTGTTGTTTTTGGTGTGGGAGCATTTTCCTCCTCAAATTGAGCTTTTTTTACTCTGCTTTTTTACCTCTTTCCCCTTGCTTCCCCTCTTTTCAAAAAAAAAAGAAAAATTCAGATTCCACACAATTATTACCACACTCGCTCTTTTTGCAGACTCCATCAAAAGCTCTCAAAAACAGCGAAGATAATAATAAGCGATAATGAGAGAAGTAATTTCGTTACACATCGGCCAAGCCGGGATCCAAACCGGGAACTCGTGCTGGGAACTGTTCTGTTTAGGTGCGTTGGACTTCTTCTTTTTTTTTGAAAATTTTTGTCTCTCTTTCTTCCAATTTTAAGGGGAATTTGTGACCGTTTGTCGTTTGTTTTGAATTTTATGTAATGAATTTTGAATATCTCTCCTTCCTTTTCGCGTGATGCAAACAAACAGAACACGGCATAGGTCCGGATGGGCAAATGCCGGAAGACCAGCACGGTCAGCACCAAAACGACGACGCGTTTTCGACGTTTTTCTCCGAAACTGGAGCCGGGAAGCACGTTCCGAGAGCGGTCTTTTTGGATCTCGAACCGACCGTCATCGACGAGGTGAGAACGGGGACGTACAGACAATTGTTCCACCCGGAACAGTTGATTTCCGGCAAGGAAGATGCCGCGAATAACTTTGCCAGAGGGCATTACACCATTGGTAAGGAAATGGTGGACGTGGCGTTGGACAGAATTCGAAAGTTGGCGGATAATTGCACGGGATTGCAAGGCTTTTTGGTCTTCAACGCCGTCGGCGGCGGGACCGGTTCCGGTTTGGGATCTTTGCTTTTAGAACGATTGTCGGTGGATTACGGGAAGAAATCAAAGTTAGGTTTCACGATTTATCCGTCGCCGCAAGTCTCTACCGCGGTGGTTGAACCGTATAACTCGGTTTTGAGCACGCACGCGTTGTTGGAACACACCGACGTGACGGTGATGTTGGACAACGAAGCCGTGTATGATATTTGCAGAAGATCTTTGGACATTGAAAGACCGACGTATACGAACTTGAACAGATTGTTAGCGCAAGTGATTTCGTCGTTGACGGCGAGTTTACGATTTGATGGCGCGTTGAACGTGGACGTGACGGAGTTTCAAACCAACTTGGTGCCGTACCCGAGAATTCACTTCATGTTGTCCTCTTACGCGCCGGTTATTTCCGCGGAAAAAGCCTACCACGAACAGTTGTCGGTGGCGGAAATCACAAACTCCGCGTTTGAACCGCAAGCGATGATGGCCAAGTGCGACCCGAGACACGGCAAATACATGGCGTGCTGTTTGATGTACAGAGGCGACGTCGTCCCGAAGGATGTCAACGCCGCCGTCGCTTCCATTAAGACGAAACGAACCATTCAGTTCGTCGATTGGTGCCCGACTGGTTTCAAGTGCGGCATCAACTACCAACCGCCATCGGTCGTCCCGGGTGGTGATTTGGCGAAAGTCCAAAGAGCCGTCTGCATGATTTCCAACTCTACGGCCATCGCCGAAGTCTTCTCCAGACTCGACCACAAGTTTGACTTGATGTATAGCAAGAGAGCGTTTGTCCACTGGTACGTCGGAGAAGGCATGGAAGAAGGCGAGTTCTCCGAAGCGAGAGAAGACTTGGCAGCTTTGGAAAAAGATTACGCGGAAGTCGGCGCGGAGTCTGCGGATGGCGAAGAGTACGAAGAGGAATACTAAAAGAAAAGAGAGAGAACAACTGGAAGAGAAGAGAAAGCGCAAAAACGCCGGAGCTTATTGTGAGACGTTGCCGGTCGGAAGGCCAAACTATATACACACACACACTATATCATACTAACTTTACTCACTCATATATATAATTACATAATAAAAATACGACGAACAGTATAATAATATACATCGCGCGCGTGTACTCTGGTACTTATTGTTTTTAGGTGAAATGCAGAAATTGACATTTTTGGCATTTTGCGGATGCTCCACACAAAAAAATGGAGGAACTCCAACTCCTCCTCTCTCGGCTACAACCTCCCTCGGATGAAATCGTGCACGAGTGCACTCTGATATCTGAATATAAAGATTTAGATTCGTTGGGGAGGGAAAGAGGAGAGATTTTTGTCGCAGAAAAGGAAGAAGAAGAAGAAGAAGGAAGGATTGGTTTGTCGACACCATCATCATCATCGTCGGAGCGAAGAGAAAATGTGCGTGCGTTTCGCGCTGATTTTCTCTCGAGTTTAACAAAAGTAAGAGAGAGTATTGGATCGAATTTGATCGAGAGAGAAGAGCTTGGAGTGGTGCATTTTGTGGATGAAGATGAAGCAGAGGTCGTTAGGACTCGTGTAAAAAAGAAAGTATTGATTGAAGTGATAGGGGATGAGGATGAAGATGAAGAAAAATCCCCTAACAAGAAGAGCCAAATGTGGAATGATTTTGCGCTGTTATTGTGCGGGATGATGGAAACATCGGATGGAATTCCTTCGTGGTCGAGTAAGCAATGTTCTGATAGAGCGAAAGAGATGCTAGAGGAGTGCTACATGGACGGTAGTAATAGAGGTAGTAATAGTAGTAGTGACGATGACAACGGGAAACGACGTGCCCCTCTCGCCTCGGACGCGCTCGACGGCGAGCGGATGTGGAGAGATTTGAAATCGCACAAAAGTGCGCCGGAAAAGGAGTCTTGGAATACAAAGTTGGCAGATAGGAGGGATGCGAGAGCATTTTATGCGAGCGTGCAAGCGTTGAGTGTGTTGGAGCACGTTCCTTTTGGGGAGCATACGTTTGAGCGGTTTACCTCGATCGCGTTGAGAGCGTTGGAGTTTGAAACGCTCGCGACGAAACGTGTTGGGGCACGCATTACGGAGAGGCTTTTGAGCAAGTGTTTGGAGGTTAATGTTAACGGAAGAATTGTTCGCGATACTCGAGGAATTTCGAAAGCCATGTTTGAGCAGCTGAAAAGAAATATGGTTGGCGCAACATCCGCGCTTTTTGCGCCAACATTGCGAGCGTTCGTAGCGTGCGCAAAAGTTCGTAAACACGAATCGCAATCATCGTCGTCGTCAGAAGAGGGTGCGGAATGGCGATATCACGATGCAGTGCTATCGCAAAGCTTGGATTCAGTCTCCTTGCACGTGGACGATTTAAACTTTGTCGCTCCGCTCTTGCGAACAATTCCTGAACTTTGCTCGGAGATGAAACTACGCATCGTTGGTCGATACAAATCATTAATTCCTTCTGTATTAGCGTGGTCGAAAGCCCCGTCGAACGAAATTGCTCTGTTAGCGCTGGAAGCGTTACACGATATCCTCCAATGGACGTGGCCGCGAGCGTACTCGAGGTGCGAAGAGATTTGGGAGAGCATGAAAATAGCTTACGAGGAAGGTCCGAGAATTATCGAAGAAGAGGAAGTTGAGAAAAGAAGACGCGCGGTGGAAAATGTTTTGACTGTACTAAACGCGGCGTGTGGACCTATATTCACTCATATCGCGGTGGAAGAAAAGAAAACCGATGATGTGAAACTTCGCGCTTTTGTCGAGAGGCTGAAAAAATACGAGGGTGATGGACACGGGAATCCTTACATCGGTTTCAAAGAACTTAGCATTAAACCAAAATAGATCTCTAATACTAGATGTAGGTAGTAATATAGATAAATTAGATACGTGACTAACTTTGAACGAGACGGAGACGTAAATGCGCGCTATTTTTTGCCAACTTTTTATGCTTCTCGAAAAGAGTTCGAACTTGTTCGTAATATTGCTTGTGAATGGCCTCTATCGTTTGAGACGTATTGGGTTCTATGGAAACTCCTTTTCCGATTGCATAATACAGCGATTGTCGAGTTGGAAAAGGCGTGAAATATATTCCAACTGGTATAAATGGGAACGGAAACCCAAAATATCGATACGACTTTTTCGATATGAATCGTTTGAATATATTTCTTACTCCGGAACTTTCTCCGAAAGCGACAATTGGTATAATTCGAATCTTCTCCTGATAATCGCTCGCTACATTCATCGCAATCCGAATGAACCCTTTGTGTCTCATGCAGATGACAACTTCGTCTTCATCTACTTTTTGAGCGTGCTCGCACAACTCGCTTTGGCCTCCGGGAACAAACATAACTGATTTTCCCTCGCCCAAACACTTGGAGAACGATTTTCTAGAGACGCTTCGAGCGCCGGTGAAACTAAATATCTCGCGAACTATGGGTATTTTAAAAATTATCGACGCCGCGAGTGTGCACACTTGCCTGTTTGGAAACAAACGTTCGAAGGCCGGGTGCAGATGTAACCACGCGGCAGAATGTGGAATGAATGCGTGAGGGCTGTACCCAAAAATTAACCGACCATTGCCTTCCTCGTCGTCGTCCTCTTCGTCCTCCTCCTTCCCTACATCTCTCACGATAGAAATCTCTCCGTGCCATTCTTCCAAGCCAACCATTAAAACATCTCTCGCAAATTTTCGCACTCTTTCTATCGTGTTATCTGCATCGCTTGGAAAGAGTCTGCGCGTGAAAACGGCATACGCCGCTAATAGCGCGACCAGAACCGTCGGCCTCGCGAAAAACGCCAAAGCGAGAAGCATAGAAAAGACAATCAACGGGAGTCCGTGTAAAACAGTCATACTCATCGAAGTTATGAACACCCTCGCAATATCTCTCGCGTTTTCTCCTTTTTCCCAATGATGAAAAGATAACGCCACGCAAAAATGCGACACGAAGGACGTCGCTATGATGAGCGCGAAAAGCTCTTCCACCAACAAGAAATGATGGAGAAAAACAGACGCCACGGAAAGCGCGAAAGCTATCCAAGCGACCGCTTGTAACGTCACGAAAATGTAATTCCCCGCGAAGGGCATGTAGAGCCGATAGCCTCTCTTCCTCCACACCCCCCACGCGTGCGTCAAAGGCGCTAAGAATATCACCGGATAATACACGTAACGCTCGTTAAAGAAAGAAGAAAAAAAAGACACCCGAGACACGAAAAGAAGAAGAAGAAGAAAGCACGTCCACCCAGCCGCCGTTGCGAGCGTAAAAAAAACTTTCTTCTTTTTCCTCGTCGTCGTCATCTCCGGTCTCACTCGTCGTGCCCTCTTTTCGCGATGATGATGATGATTGCGCCGGTGCGTCTTTTGTCCGGGAGACCGCACCCAAAAGGGAAAATTTTTGTATCTTTTTTTAGTAGTGCTTTCGCGTATTTTTGTGTCTCTCGATTTTTTTTCGTTCAAGATTTTGATCAAATTTTGCGCTTGGTTGGTTTAAAAAACGCACTCTCGTTTCGCGAGATTTGAGTCACACACACACACGCGCGTAACTAAAAACACTTTGACGGGGTGCTTTTGAGAAAAAGAGAGAGAGAGTGAGAGTGATGTTGTTTTTCTTGTTTGAATAATCGCGAAAATAAGAAGAGGAAAGAGAGACATCATCATCCATTTCTCTTCGTTCTTCTGCTTCTGTTGGTGTTGTTGAGATTGTTTCTGAGAAAAATCATGTCGTCCTCGGACGTGGAGATGGAGGAGAACAGAGAAGAAGACAACGAAGAAAACAGACGCGAGGGGCGAGAGGAAAGCAGTAAAAGAGAAAGAAGGACGACGACTCGAGTCGACGACGACGTGGAAATGACGACGGTGGAAACCATTGCGAAGACGACGGCGAGGGAAGATTTCAAAGCGTTCAAAAAGTCGAACAAGAGGATTTTAGAAGAGTTCCAATCGAAACAGAAAGAAAGAGAGAGATACGAAGAAACGGCGGTGCACTATAAGAAACACTTGAATCGTTTAGATATATTAAAAACAGAAACGATATCGAAGATACCTAATTCGTTACCTAAGTCGGATTATTTAGAGAGGGTGGTGGACTTTCTGCACGAAGCGATACCGCTGCTCGAGCGCGCAGAAAAAGAGGAAGGCGCTGCGAGGAAAGCTTCGGGAGAGGAGTTTATTGGTATTGTGAATGTTTCGGACGACGACGAGGAAGTGCAGAAGAAGAAAGGAGAAGAAGCGTGGAATAAAGTTGGACGGTTAGCGAACGGAGAGCTCGACGAGAAAGTTTATACAGACAAGCCGCGTGAGAAAAGGTCGCCGAAAAAAGCTAACGCTGAGAACACCGATCACCACGGACACGCTGAAAGAGTAGAGAAAGTTCACGAGAAGGATAACAACGACGGATGGAATCGAGGAAATGGCGGCGTTTCTCGTACCAAAACTTATAGTAGGAAAAAAAATCCGACCAACATTGGACCGGTGAATGGACGCGGCGCATCGATGGTTGAAGCTGCGCGTCTTGGCTTTTCGTCGAACAAGCGGGCAACATCGACACCACGAAGTGCTCCGCGAGCTGTTTCTCCACGGCACGAAATTGAACATTTTTGTCCAGAACAATTCATTCCTAGCGCAGAGAAACGTCCAAAAACGAGAAATGATGTGGGCGGTAGCGGACACAAAGTCAAGGAAAGGATGTTCGGAGTCCGCATTGATGACTTAGAAGAAGACGATCCAATCGAGGACGTCCAACGAATCGGCGATAATAGCAGAGGTAATCGCCCTCGAGGACGCGGACGAGAAACAAGAGAGAAGAAAGAACCGATCGTAGTTGATCTTGTAGATTCTGAAGACGATACAAGTAACAAACCGATTGAAATCGATAGCCCGATACAACAGAGGCGACGGACGACGCGACAAAATGCAGGATTTGTAGGGTCCAGCGTCGCGAGATTTGGTAAATTTACCGCAACGTACCCTAATGATGGATCCAAAGGAGCCGCTTTAATCAACACTAACGATTTGGATTGCTTAGAACCTGGTGAAATGTTAAACGACCAAACGATTGATTTTTACATGAAAAAGATTGCGGTGGAAGATTTTCCCTCGCTTGAAGACAAGGGAAGATGTTTAGTCATGAGTACGTACTTCTATCAGAAGTTGACGCAGAAATCACGTGGAGCCTCAAACATAGCGGAGCGAAAAGATCAGGCATACGAGAGGGTGAAGAATTGGACGAAATCTATCAATATTTTTGACAAGGATTTCATTCTTATTCCAATTCACGCTCAATTACATTGGAGTTTGGCTATTATATCGTATCCTGGATTAGCCGCCAATTCTGCGGAGCGCGTAGAAATGGGGAACATTCCGTGCATTATTCATCTAGACTCGATGGGGACCAATAGCTCGCACTCATTCGATAGTATACGAAAAAATTTGACGCAGTGGCTGCAACGCGAATATAACCGCGTTGAATCTGAACGCACGGGAGGTCTAGTCGAAGACGGAGCAACTCGTATAAACAACGAGACGATGCGTAAATTGAATCCAATCGTTCCATTACAAACGAATGGTTGCGATTGTGGTGTTTTCACGTTACTTTACGCACAAAAATTTATCCAGAACCTTCCGAAAGAGTTCACTTTGGCGGACTTCGAGTCGATTTTTTATGGTAAAGTGAATACAAGGATGAGTTTCCAAAAATTATCACTTCACGAACCATACCGGCTGCTAACGCCTAGAATGCTTGACATGGATAAATTCATCGAACAGAGTTGGAAAGAAGAAATTCGCAAACGCTACGGGTCATCTGAAAAAGAAGAAGCGAAAGAAGAAGTGAAAGAAGAAGAGAACAACATATCATTACATATAGTCGGAGAAAAAGAAGAGGAAGAAGAAGAAGTCAACGATTTGAGAGATGAAGAAGACGAAGACGTGAAACATTTTAAATCAAAAATGCAACCGTCACCGGAAGAAGAAGAAGGCGAAAAGAATAGCGAGAATAAAGAGAACGATTTGAAGAGCAGCGAGGAGGTTGCGATTATTTCCGAAACGGATGGGAAAAGTGGCCGCGAGAAGGAGAAGAAAAGGGAAGAAAAAAAAGAAGAACAAGAGACGCGCATGTCGATTGAAAAAATACTCCAAACTTTCCCAAAAACGTGGATCCAGACGAATTGTCCCGAAATGTTCCGAGAAACTTGGTTTCCCCCGATGGAATGTGCAGAGCACATGCGTGTTAGGATAAGCTTGATGATCTTGGAAGCGTTACAAGAAAAAATGATATCGAAATACAAAGAACTCGAAGCCATGCAGAACGCTTTGCCGGAAAGTGAAAAAGAAAACGAAGAGAACGCAGTCGTCAAGAATTTTAAAAATGTCACGCAACTCGTCCCTATATTTAGCGATGCAGTCGACGAGAATTTTAAATCCTTGAGCGCTTTGGATAGAAATGTGTGCGAGGCAAAGCTGAAAATGGAGAGATCAGAAAAGAGGAGAATAAACGAATGCCTCCAGAAGATTTTCACCGCTCGCGAGAAGGAGGACGAAAATGTACAGAGGCTTAATAAGCATCTTGAATTACGCGAAGAACGAAAGCGTCAAAAGACCGGTGAATCGAGCGACGATGATGACGCTGTTCGCATAATTGGGTACAAATCTAAACCAGGCAAGCAAGTGCAGACTACGCTTCAACGCTCTGGCGACGAAACGAACCTTTTCGAAAGAGGCAGAACAATTTGGAAGGATGGTATCCAACCACCGCCACGAAGAGGAGAGCAAGCGAAGACGCGCGCCCCTTCACCGCCACGCACGCGCGGGACTTTGAACGACAGTAACGACATCGCGAAAAAAATGAGGCGCAGTCACAACACGCGTGACCAGTCGTCAAATCAAGAAACGATGAGAGACGCGAGAATCAGACTCTTAACGCAGAAACCTGCGCGAGAGCAGACCCCTCCGGAGAAGAAGGCAGGGTGGTTGCCTGGGAGTATCGTAGACAGGTTCAAACGTAGAGATAAAGAAAGTTAGGATAGAGAGACAACGAAAACAGTAGCAGTACTGAACGCATCCGCGCGAGAATATCGCGACGATGCGGTGAACATTGAGATGTAAAAAGCGCGCGCGCACGAATTAATACACATTTACAACTCTCTCGAATTCCTCACACGCACTCTTCTTCATATAAAATCTTCTTCTCTTGAAAGAAACCACGAGAAATATGCTTCGACGCGCCTGCTTCGATCTTCTCAAAACTCGCGCGCGCGCAGCTTTTGTATCCTCTCCTGAAATTATAGTTGGAGGAGGGAGAATTCAGTCGAGCGCTTTCGCGTCGTCGTCGTCGTCGAGAAAAGACAACGACGATGCGAAAAACGCGGACGACGAGCGTTGGGAAGATTTCCCTCAAACGGAGGAAGAACTCGCCAATCGACGCGCGAAAGCGCTGAGAAACTGGTTAGAAAACGAAGTCGGAGAAGAACGCGCGAGTTTGATGACAATTTTAGGCACGCACAAGGTGAAAGTGCCCGGTGGCGGAGAGGAAGCGAAAGCGTTCATGGACGATTTGTTGTTATGGAAAGCGAAAGGACAGTTGTTAGCGAAAGAAGAGGAAGAAAAGAAGAAGAGTTTCGAGGAAGAGTTCGGGCTACCTTTCGATGAATGAATGATTTAATGTAGCATATAGCACGTGTAGTAGTCCATTATTTATTCCTCGACCTGTTGTTTTCCTCCGCCTGCAAAGTTTACGACGACTGATTTGTGCGCGTTTTCGATGCCGACCATCCTTCGCTCCTCGTTCGCGTTCTCGTACAAAGTGTTTCGCAATCGAGGCACGCGCCCGGCTCGAGTGATCAACGCTTCCATCTCGACGACGTTGAATTCTTGGCCAAACGTAGATCCAGCGGCGCGCGTGATGCTTTCATTCATTAAAACACCGCCGACGTCGTTACATCCGGCGAAAAGTAAGTTTGAGGCGAAAGATGGTCCCATTTTCGGCCAACTCGCTTGAATATTCTTGATGCCTATTGGACCGAGCACTAAACGACCGATGGCGTGCATTAAAACGCACTCGCGCATTGTAGGTCCTTTCCTCGCGCGACCTTTTTCGTATATTGGCGCTTTGAAGTGGACAAACGGTAACGGAACAAACTCGGTGATGCCGTTCGTTTCGCGATGTAGTTCGCGAAGGGCGAGGAGATGCTTGCTCCAAGAAACGTGCGTTTCGGAATCGACGTGACCGAACATAATAGTTGATGTCGTTTTTATGCCAACCTGGTGGGCACTTTTCACCACAGATAACCACTCTTCTGAATTGAGCTTGTCGGGACAGATTTCTTGTCTCACCGCGTCGTCCAGGACTTCAGCCGCGGTGCCCGGCAAAGATCCAAGTCCGGCGTCTTTCAACATTTTCAGATAGTCTTTGATTGGAACGTTCAAAGACGTCGCGCCGTGGTGAATTTCCAGAGGAGAGAACGCGTGCACGTGCATGTTTGGAGCACCTGTTTTAGCTGCTTTCAAGAAGTCGAGATAACTTTCGCCGGTGAAATCAGGGTGTATTCCTCCTTGCATGCAGACTTCCGTGGCGCCTTTGTCCCAGGCCTCTTTCGTGCGTCTCGCGATTTCTTCCGAATCTAAACAATACGGCTTATCTCTCGTGGCCTCCTCGCCAAATTTTCCTTTTGAAAACGCGCAAAAATGACACGTGAACTCGCAAACGTTCGTGTAATTGATATTCCTGTTGATGACATACGAGACGATATCACCGCATTGCTCTTGTCTCAACGCGTCTGCTTTCGAGCATACGAAATCGAAATCGTCGCCGCGCGTTTCAAAGAGCAACGCGACGTCTTCAACCGTCGCCGTCGTGGCCATGCACTTTTCAATCGCGCGATTGATTTTGTTTCTACTTGAGCTAATTCTATCGTTGTTGTTGTCTCTACTATTCCTACTGCTACTACCAGGTTCCACTGCGCCGTTCACAGAAACCAAATTTGTAACAGATATCCCATCGCCGTCGTCGCTGGACATTCCCGACGCACGTTCCTCGCTCCCGGGGGACCAATGCATGCCCCGGCCAAAACCGCCGGCGTCGGATAATACTCTCACGTGCGGTGCAACCTCTTCATCTATCCAAGCATTCATTTTCTCTCCTATAAAGCGCGGATGCGCTGCTAATCTAGGAACTAAACTTCTACCTTCTTCGCGACAGACTGCGCTGAGCGTTTTCAAAGCCGGCCATTCGCACTCGGGCGAGACGAAATCGGGCGTTACTCCCGGAGATATACCTCCCCAATCGTTAATGCCTGCATTTAGCAACGCCCTCCACCCATCTTCTACTTCTTCACCAGGAGTTAAATTTGGCGGCACTTGAATGGTTACTTTTTCGTCGAAGCATAATCGTGCTAAAGCGACGGCTCGCACGAGCTCGTCCAAAGTAGACTCTCGGTCGTCTTTCATGCGCGTATCCTCCTTCGCTCGAAAGTTTTGGACGATAATTTCGCCTATACAATCACCCCCATCTTCTTCTTCCGCTAATTTTCGAATTTCTAGTAACGATTTCACGCGTTCTTCAGCAGTTTCGCCGATTCCGACGAGAATCCCAGTAGTAAACGGCACCTTGGCCTTTCCGGCGTTTCTTAAAGTGTTCAATCTTACGCTCGGGCGTTTCGATTCACACTCAAAATGCGCCATGCCAGGCTCCATCAAACGTTCTGACGTCGTTTCCACCATTAATCCTTGACTCGCGGATACTTTTTTCAGCAGTTTCAACTCCTCAACCGTCAACACGCCGCAGTTCACGTGCGGAAGCAAACCGGTTTCTTCGAGAACTCTCTTCGCGCACTTGGCGACGTATTCCACCGTAGACGCGCATCCCAATTTTTCTTCCAGTTCTCTCTTTGCCGCTGGATATTTCGCTTCTGGTCGGTCTCCTAACGTAAATAAGCATTCCGTCGCTCCATTTTTCTTCCCTTCTCTCGCCACGCTCAGCACTTCCTCTTCCGTCATGAAAATGTTCTTCCTTTTTTTCTCTTCTTCTTTGTCTTCTTCTTCTTCTTCTGGTTCTTTCACGAAAGTGCAATACCCGCACTTATCGCGACAGGCGAACGTCAGCGGGACGAACACTTTCGGAGAGAACGTGACGACGTTCCCAAAATATTTCTCTCTCTTTTCGTTTGCCAATTTTGCGAGCTTCTTCGTCGAAAAACTCGCGCTCATTTCGAGCAACGTTCTGTCCGAGAAATAATAATAACAACCTTCTTCATCATCATCATCATTTTGGCATCGCGTCCTCGCTCGTGTAGGTCTCGCGCATCCTCCTCTTTTTTCACACACGCTTTTAGCATTGAATCGTCTTCTTTCTCTTCTTCTTTCTGCCGTCGTTCCGTTTTGATTATTATTATTATAATAATAATAACCGCAAAGCGAGGAGGAGGAGAGAGAAGACGACAAAGAAGAAAAAGCCATCTGAGAGGCAAAAAGTGCAGCACAGACACTGACAGAGAGACTTCTTAATTTGAGGCACAACAGGCGAGAAAGAATCAAAAGAGAAAAAAAAAATTTTGAAAGAAAACAGAAAAAAGGCAGCAGCACAGAGCAAGACAGCAGAGAGAGATCGTCCAAAAAGATTTTTTCAATCTCTCTCTCGCTTTCTCGGAGAATCGTTCCTTTTATCCCTTAGAGAAAATTGGGGCACCGCACTCTCGTTGTATATACACATAATAATCACACACACACTACGCAGATTATAAATGAGAGCGTGCTATCAAACGAGCGCGCACGCGCACGCCACGGCGAGTGGAAGACGCGCGAACCGAGCATCGGCGTCGCGAACTAACCCTCTTCGGGCCATCGCGGAGCCATCATCATCATCCTCTTCTTCTTCGAGCGTGATCGATACGGAAAAGAGTAGTGATACTACTAATAATAAACAAACGAACGCAAAAACTTTTACGACGAAACGAGGCGAAAACGAAGAAGAGAAGAAACGGAAAGGTTTGTCGTTGGAATTCGCGGACGACAGCTCGTTGAAGATGCCGGATGAATCTTCGGCGTTGAGGAATTTCTGGTACCCAGTCACGTTCGTTTCAAAACTGGAAAAAGCTATCGAGGAGGTTGGAGACGCGAAAACGGTCGTCGAGTGCACGTTTTTCGGAGAAAAATGGGTGATCAAACGACGCCAAGACTTTGAGACCGGAGAGATGAAGTGGGTGTGCATGAACAAAATGGACGAAGGAAACGTTTTACCGTCTCAGGTGCAGGACGGGTTGTTCATGGTGTGGCCTGGGAAGGCGAAACCGAGCGAGGAAATTCCGGAGTGGTTTAAACCGCCGAGCGGATATACCGTGCACGCGGAGTTGGTCATTGAGAACGTCCCAGTCGATGCGGCTTTGTTGATGGAGAATTTGCTGGATCTGGCGCACGCGCCGTTTACGCACACCGGAACTTTCGCGAAAGGATGGGGCGTGCCGAATATGGTGGAGTTTGCAACGAAGCAGTTGAGAAAACCGGGGGACGGATGGCACGATATGGCGACGTTTTTGAGCGGAAGATCCGGAGGCGGGGCGGGATATTCCGCGGAAGGGTCCTGGAAACCTTATCCGATCGATATGAAGTTCATCACGCCGTGCATGGTAGATTCGCACATTGGTATGGCGCAACCCGGCGCCGCCGGGGCGGGAGCGCAGTTCAAAGAAGGAGACACGTGTACGTCGTGCGAGAAACATTTGCACCAGTTGCACGTGTGCGTGCCTCAAGAGGAAGGGAAGACTCGATTGTTGTATAGGATGAGTTTGGATTTCGCGCAGTGGGCGAAATGGGTTCCAGGTATTCAGTTGGTGTGGATGGAGATGGCGAATCAAGTTTTAGGCGAGGATTTGCGGTTAGTCGAAGGGCAACAGGATCGCATGAACAGAGGCGGCAGAGTGTGGGCCAACCCCGTGCAATACGATAAAATTGGTCTCGTGTATCGTAACTGGAGGAATCACGTCGTGAAGCAAGAACAACAACAGACTATGTAAAAATAAAAATTGTGAGAGAGAGAGAGTGCGTGAGGGGAAACATTAAACAAAAAGTGTAATACAAGCGATGAATTTGACAACTATATATAAATGTTTGTGTAGATCATTTCTCTTTTTCTCTCTTTCTCTTTCTCTCTCTCTTTCTCTTTCTCTTTCTCTCTCTCTCTTTCTCTCTTTGCAGTGATCTGTGTATATAATGGTACAATAATGTGTACAACTTTTTATCGGGCAGCGTCTGTCTGCCGCGAATTTGCTGTTTGAAAATAATACAAAAAAATATGTGGATCTTTTTAGTTTCCGACGACGACACGATGTTGTTGACCGAAGTTATCTTTGTCCGAAGCTTCGTCGTCGCTCGAGGACTTTCCTCGTTTCGAACGTTGTTGTTTCTTTGGCAACTCTTGCTCCTGTTGCTCCTTTTCGTTGGTATCGCTGTGATGGTACGGAGGATGCTTGGAGTTGTTCTCGCCGCCAGAGTTGTTGCCGGCGTCGCGTTCGTCGCTCGATTCGCCGGAATCTTTCCCTTCTTGAGCAGCGGGACCATCTTTGGTAGTATTAGCAGTAGCAGTAATGTTCACCTCAGTAGGAGCTGCTTCATCGTCGGCAGTGCCTTCAATTTCAGTTTTAGACTTCTTCGTACCTTCGAGAATATCTGTTTCTGACCCTGCCGGTCGTTTCAACGATGCCCCTCTTTTGTTCGGCGCGTTTCCATTTAACAACTCTTTCCCTTCTCCCGCATAATAAGAATCGTCCATGGTGGAGTGCGATTCGTTCTTTTTCATGGCACTCTTAGCATTCATGGCTGCCTTCTCTTCAGCCGTCATTTGTTTTAAACGATACTTCTGCAAGTGACTCGCAACGTTTTCCCTCGTCAAACCTTCCACGTTCATCATCTGCATGATTGTTTTCGGCACCGCTGCATCCAACCCGAGATGGTTCACCGCGTTCATAAACCTTCTGTGCAACTCATCGTTCCAAACTAAACGGTTTCTGTTCGATTTTGGAACACCTTGCTTCCCTTTCTTCGGCGTGGTCGTCGTCGTCTGTGAATGTGGCGGCGGCTGTTGATACTCGTGCTGTTGATGTTGTTGTTGCTGTTGCTGTTGTTGTTGATGCTGCTGTTGATGAAGATGCATTTGTTGTTGATGCTGCTGATTGCTATTGAAGTTGTTGTTCATCATGTTATGAAGATGTTGCTGTTGCTGCTGATGTTGTTGAAACGCATGTTGCGCCGCGAACGAGGGAGAATCTGTATTCGGCTGCCCCATTGACAACGCGGCGGCGTACGCGCTATACGCCGCGCCACTTTGCTGCAAAGCGTTGAAAGCATTGAACTGATTCAACTGTTGCTGTTGCTGCAAATAACGTTGTCGATGCTCTAATTGCTCCTCCGTGGGTAGCACTCTCGTTGCCGTCTTTTTCCCATTCGATACGGAACCGAATGTGTTGTTGGCCGCCGTCGTCACCGTCGTCGTTTGGAAATTGTCGCTCGACATCCCGCTACCGTTTTCGGCTAACCGTGTCGTCGTCATCACCGTCCTCGTATCTTTTTCGTTTTCTTGGTCTTCTGCTGCTGTTGCTGCTGCTACTCCTGCTGCTGCTGCTGCATTGCTCTTCTTTTGGGTGTTGTTCTCGTTCTTATCGTATTCGTCTACCTTTTGCTGCGCGTCTCCTTCGCCGCGTTTCACCAAAAGAGGCGTCGTAGTAGGAGGAGGAGCGGCGGCGTTATCAATTTGATGTCGTGCCCCACTCATACCAGCCGCCGCCGGGAACGTCGGAAACGGTGGCATCCCTACCGGTGGCCATGGAAATGGAAACGGTCCGTTCTGCGCGTTGATCAAATACCTCGTCGGAAACGCCGTTGGATTTTGTTGCATTTGTAAAAAATCGTGAATCGGATTTCCCATGAGGACGTTGTTTTGGGCGTGGTGGTTGGCTGCTCCTCCCGCTGCTCCTCCGTTTGCTCCGTAATTGTTGTATTGCATGAACGCGTTTGAAGACGGATCCATCATTCCAGCGTGGTGTGACATCATCATCTGCAGCATCTGTTGTTGTTGTTGATGATGATGTTGTTGATGATGTTGTTGTTGTTGTTGTTGAAGTGAAAAGACCGGAAAGTGTCGCGGCGTCCATTCGTTTCCCGCCGAGGACGACGGTTGAATAATAGTATTCGAAGGCACTTTTTTATACGAAAATTTAGGCGGCGACAAATGCGGATTCGCGTCCACGGTTTTCGCCGCCGCATTCGCGTGGATCAACGGAATTGAGTGATTTTCCAAAGCTTCATTATTCGATTGATCGTTTCCACCGCGTTTCGGATCTGTAATCTCATCGCAACCAGGTTTTTCATCGCGCTTTTTGTCCTCCTCTTTTTGTTCATTCTTCAAAATTGCCACTTCATGGACGCTTTTTGTAGAAGAAGATGGAGGAGGGAATTTTTTTGCCTTTCCAGATGACGATGCGTTTGTTCGTTTGCGGGTGATGCGCGAAGCTGCCATTGATGGCAGCGCGAGTAGATCTCTTTACTTGAAGTATGTATGAATCAAAAATGTGTATTTTAGATCGAGATAGTGGCGAGTGTTTCGCGTTTTGAGCGCGTGTTTTATGCGGCGCGATATAAAAAAGAAGAAAAGTGACTTTTTCTGTGAGAGACGCTTTTTTTCCTTCCTTTGATACGGAGATATTTTTAAATCGAAGAATCAGCAAACACAGGCAGGGCAAAACAGAAGAGCAAAAAAAAACGAAAGAAATGCTGCTTCTTCTGCTTCTGTTCTTTTTTCCTCTGTTCTTCCTGTCTTCGTCTTCATTTTTCTTTCCTCCTTCCCCTCGTTGTTTGTTTATTCGAAGAAGAAAGAAGAAAAATGGAAGACGACGGGTTTGGTGGACGAAGAAGACGCGCGTCTCCTTCTTCTCCCGCATCGACGAAGAAAAAGAAGAAGAAGAAAACTTCGTCGTCGTCGTCGTCGCTCCTCCCACTCCTTCTCCGCATCTTCTTCCTCTTCATTTTCGGCGTCGTCGTCCTTTTCGGCGTCGGCCCCGCGCTTTTGACAAAAAATCGATTACTGTCGTCGAAATCGTTTTCGAATCCTTTCATAAACCACCACCAAAACAATGATTTCGTTCCCGAACTTACCTGCGGAGCAAAAGTGGTAGAAAACATCAACGAGGAATACTTACACGACGTGTTGACCGAGTTGAGCAATCAAACGTTTTTTAGACTCTTTCGCGTGGATTTGACGAGAGAGTGTAAGTTTTGGCAAAATTGGCAAAATGGAATTAAAGGAGGAGGAAAAGAGGGGAAGGAAGAGGAGGAAGGGTCGTGTTCGGCCCCTCCTGCTTCGTTTGGGAATGGTAAAGCGAAACCGAGCGAAGATGGGTTATATTTTGAAGAGAGTAACGATAAGAAGGAGGTCAATGCGGACGTTCTTCCGAAGACGACGATGTGTTCGCTCTCGACCGAACCGGCCGGGTTCGACGATATCTTCGGAAGTAGTAGTAGTAGTAGTGCTAGTAGTAGTAAAGCGTCCATTCCTCGAGCGCCGTTTTCAGATCCAGTGGATACGACCATTACGAGTAAAGAAGATAAAACGACGTCTTTCATCGACGAGGAAGATTGTTCAAAGAATCAAACCAGCCCAAAGTTTTGGTTGGATATCTGTACCGCGCCAGAGAACAAGGATACTAGAAAAAAAATAGAAGAAGAGGAAGAGGAACATTCTTCGTACGTAAACTTACGACTGAACCCAGAGCGATGGACGGGGTATAACGGATCGCACGTTTGGAAGGCGATTTACGAGGAAAACTGTTTGAAAGGAGAAAAGAAAGAAGATGGTTTGTGTTATGAAGAGCGCGTTTTGTATCGGTTACTCTCTGGGATGCACGCGAGCGTCAACATTCACGTAGCGTTACACGCGAATCCGCCGCAAAGCGAAGATGAAGAGTGGCTTCCCGATCCTGCGAGATTTGCGCAGCTATTTGAGAACCATCCCGAACGCCTAAAGAATTTACACTTTTCTTTCGTCGTCATGTTGAGAGCTTTGCGGAAAGCGACGCCGGCTTTAGCAAAATTCCCGACCGATTTAGGCCAGGACACGATTGAGGACGAGAAGACGAGGCAGCTGAAAATGAAGCTACTGGATTCGCCGCAAGTTTTAGGGAAGTCATGCGAAGAACTTTTTAACGCCTTTGACGAAGCGCGTTTGTTTAACGACGTTGGAGTCGCCAGCGAAGTGCTCGTGAATAGTGGCGGTAGCGATAAAATGCAGTTCAAAGACATTTTTCGAAATATCACCGAAGTCATCGATTGCGTGGCGTGTCAGAAATGCAGATTACACGGAAAGTTGCAGATTCTTGGCATTGGAACTGCGTTGAAAATCTTGCTCTTACCTGAAGAGGTGCTCATGAACGAAGATGTCATCACAAGATCGGAATTTGTCGCGATGATCAACACAATAGCGAAATTCTCGAGGGCTCTGATGGCGTCGTCGCATTTCGCAAAGACCAAAAATCTTGTACTATGACTTACTTGGTATTAGCCAAATACTCACACGAATAGCGAATAGAAACGAAAAAGATACTGTGTTACTAACGTCTACATTTATTTATTACATCACGAACATTATTACATGAGTATCTATTATTATTTATAAATAGTATCATCGCTCGACAAAATCTGTCCTAGACACATTTTTCGCTATGCGTTCTACGATTTTTTCGAGTTCGTCGGTATATTCTTTCGATTCGTTCGCCTCTCTGCGCAACTTTTCAATAGTTTTCCGTAAATCCGACGCTTGTTCTCTCGCTATGGCGACTTCGCGCGCGCGCCGTCGCTCGGACTCTTCGCTTTGGTTTTTCCAGCGTCTCGCCGCTTCCAACGCTTCTTCCAACGCTTCCATCTCTTCAGCTTCTAGTTCAAGCTCTTCGGAATCACCATCATCATCATCATTATCATCATCTCCAGTTTCGCTACTGCTACCGGACGTAGACGTAGATGAGATTCCTCTTCGTTTATGTCGTTGTCGCCTTCTGCTATAGTTTTTATTGTCGTTATTTCTAGCATTATTACCTCTATTATCTCCTTCTCTATTACCAATTCCCATCATCCTTCTGTGCACGGCAATATCGCGTATAGCGTCCACAACTCTTTGCGCGACTTCCACCGAAGTTTCGTCTTCGGTAGTCATCAAAGACATTTCGTTGTAGTTATTTTTCAACATACCCGATGCTCTTCGTAAAGCTTCGTTCAAAACTTTCTTACACGCCTGTTCCCTCTCCGCCAATCTTTTCGATTCCGCCTTGACGTCTTCTTTCGAGCTTCGCTCATCTCGAATTTTCCTTCGACACTCGTCGATAGCAACGTTTGCCGCATCCAACGCTCTTGATTTGCGTTCGAGCGAAGCCTCTTCTCTTTTCAACTTTTCGCTCAATTCATCGATTTTTAACTGTAACGTGTCGTTTCGAATTTTTAATTGTTCGGCGATGGCCTCGTGTTTGCGATACTCGTCCTTCTCTTCGTGCGTTTGTTTCAACAGATCTCTCGTTTCCTCCGTCATTCTCATCAAACGTTCGTATGATTGCTGCATTTCGATTAAATCGAGCTCTTTGTCCGAGAGTTGCGAGCGCAACCGCGCAACCGCATCGGACTCTCTCAAAACGTCTTGTTGGTGACGGTATCCTTCTTCGTCGTCGTCGTCGTCGTTGTCTGAATCAGAGAAGGCGGAAGGAGAAGGAGAAGATGATGATGGTGATGACGGAGACGACGGAGATGGAGGCGAAGATGGAGACATCGGCGCGCCCGTCGTCTTAAAACTCGTCGCGCGGCGGCGTTGGTGACTCCTTTTTGAAAAACTTGCATTTTTGTCTTCTTCTTCTTCTTCTTCGAAGTTGTTGTTGTTCTTTCGATGAGGACGATGACTCGTCGACGGCGTCGCCCTCAGCGGCGAAACCTCGCTATACATTCGTCCTCCCTGTTCTTCTTCTTCTTCTTCTTCATTTTTGTCATCATCATCATCTTCTTCTTCTTTCCGTTCTCTCTCTTCGCGTTCCTTCTCTCGATTTCGAATCGCCCGAAGTTGCTCTAAACGCGCGTCGAAAACCTTCGCCATTCTTTTACTATAATAAAAGTTAAAAGTGTGTCTTTTACCCTCCACCTTTAGAAGAGCATCACAATTTTACGCGTGTGTTTTTGTTGTTTGTTTGTTGTTGTGTACGCGTCGTTGTCGCGTGTTGTAAAAGAGATGATGAGGAGAAGTGATGAGAACAACAACAAGACTGCCCCACAATTTTGCAGAAACACAGAGCAAACACAAAAAGTGATGAAAAGACAAAATGAAAAATTTGTCGAAGAAATTCAAAAAAGGGGACGAACAGACGAACGTTCCTCACTTGAAACACAAAAGAAAAAAAAAATGGATGATTCCATCTCGAGAGGAGGGGTGGAAAAAACGCCTCGCGTTCTCGTCTCCCACAAACGCCCTCGATCGGAAGACGAGGCGTTCAACGACGACGAGTTCGAGGACGATGGGGACTTCGAAGAGATGAACGGTGGTTTCTCTTCGAGGAGGAGGAGGAGGAACAGTAGCACGAATCCCCTTTTGCTCACGGAGAGACAAAAAGCTCCGTCCACGGCGTTTAATTCCTTGAAAATTTTACAAAACTCCTCCTCGTGCAAAAAGAGGGGAAAAAAACTTTTGAACTCGTGTCCCTCGTCTGCGTTTTTGCAACTCCGGTCCTCGTCCTCGGTGATTCGGCAACAACAACAACACGCACGAATGCAAAGGTTTGAACCATCGGGGTCGACGAGAAACACAGCAGCGATGACGACGACGACCACCACCACCACCACCAGGAATATTGCCAAGCAAATGATGATGCAAGCGAATAACGAAACGCCGACTACATCGAGCGCGATATCCAGCGATATCCAGGAAACGCCCGGGTTGGATCTTCGAAGACACTCGTTGAGTAACCCACCGACGACGGGACGGTTTAGGTAAAAATTTTTTCAAATTTTTGAAAATTTTTGTTGTCTCTTTTCTCTGCTTTTTTTAATACTCTGACACCTTTCTCTTTTAATATTAACACAACACACACACAAACACATCAAAAACAGGCGAAGAAGAAATAGTACTGGAGGCAATGGAGGAAACGCGTCTTCTGAACCGCATACGGAAGACAAGTTACCTCCGTCCACGGAAGCCGCGATGCGAAGGCGACGAATACGAAGACAGCTCGAGGCGCATCCAGTGGGAGACTACAACTTAAGTCCCGGGGAACACGGAGGCTCGCAATACATTTTATCGCCAGGGCACGAATCAGAAGAAGAAGGAGAAGAAGAAGAAGAAGAAGAAGAAGTGAAGATTGTAAGCGAGGAGGGCAAGGACTTTTTAGCGGCGTTGAGGGAGGAAGAGGATGATGTCGACGCGAGAGCAAAGAAGACGACGACGACAACAACTCCTACTACTTCGACGGCGACGGTGGCATTAGCCGCTACTAAGAAACATAAGCGCATGGCCGTGTTGAATAATCAACCGTCGTTGGAAGTCGATAGCGATAGCGATGGGAAATTTGTCAGCAACGTCGGGGGCAGCAAATCGAGAGTTTTCTTTCCTATTTTCTCCAAAGGGCAAAAAACTGTGCACCTGGTCCGACACGGTCAAAGCACGTATAACGAAGCCATTTCCGGTCCGGGCAGTTGGGAAGAACCGAAGATTTTTGACGCGCGATTAACAGAATTAGGCGTAAAGCAAGCGAAAGAGTTGGGTAAATTCTTGTCCGAGATACCAAAAGATGCAGTTTGGATAACTTCGCCGTTAACTCGGGCCATGGAGACGTGCGTGTACGGTAGAGAAGCGATGTACGCGTTCGTATCCTCTTCTGAGGAAGAGACAAATTCACCAGATGAAAACACCGCGCCGACGAATGATAACGATAGCAAAGCGAACAATAACATCAATAGCGACGATAACAACACTAGCAATAGGCGGTCGTTATCAGCCTCCTCGAGGAAGAAGGCAAGCACGAAGAAGAAAGTAGCAACAATGAAAGATGAAGAAGAAGAGAAAGAAAACGAAAAGCGACGACACGAAGCGTGGGGACGCTCCGTCATCGTGAGACCGGAAATCACCGAGAAACTCTCCTGCTCCGGCGACATCGGCCGCACCAAACTCGAGCTCATCGAAGATGTCCCCATACTCGCCCAATCCTTATCCAAACTCCCGGATAAAAGCTGGTGGTGGGACACGAACGAGAAACGAAACGACGCCGGTGAAAAAATGTTCAACTCGAACGAACCCGCGCGCGTCTTTCAACGCCGAGTGAGTAAGTTCAAGCAGTGGATTTTAAGCCATCCATCGACGACGTTCGTGGTGTTTGGTCACAGTACCTTCTTCAAGGAAATGGTCGGGAGGAGTTTGAAGAACTGCGAAGTCGCCTCCATACAGTTATAATACTAATTAGAAAGAGAGAGAGAGACAGGAGGGGTTATATTTTATTGAAATTTATTCATAGCACTCACATCTGAAATAGAGAAAAGAATGAGAATTCAACACAAAACACACAGACACACGCAAAGAATACGAATAATGTTTCGAACGGTTTCCTCCCAACTGGCGGGACCATCGCAAACGACACCGTCGTCTTCCCACTCGTTTCGTAAACAACGCGAGCATTATTGTTTTCATAATCAGAACAGAAACAGGAAAAGCAGAAGTAGGGATTTCTCCGTGACGTCGTCGGTTAAAGAAGAAGAAGAAAAGGAAAAAGAGTACGATGGTGAGTATCAACGACAGCACATAAACCGCCGTCAAATGACGCTCTCTGCACTCGTATCCACCACCCTTGCTTTTGTCTCGACTACGGTGTCGACCGAGAGCGCGTTTGCGGCTGTCACAAAAAGCAGTCTAACCGACGAAGAAGTATACGATTTGCAATCCGTCGCTGCGGATGCCTACAACCGACAAGACTTTACGAAAGCCAAAGAGGCTTTGACGAAACTGATTGAAAACGAACCAGAATCGGCATCCTGGTTGGAAGGCAGAGCGCAAGTTTTAGTGGACCAGAAACAGTTTAAAGAAGCGATTAGTGATTACTCGAGATGTTTAGAGATTATTCCGACGAAGGATTTAGGAGCAGAGGCGAGGTTGAGAGCGGGGAGAGCGCTTGCGGAGGAAGGAATATACCAATGGGAACCGGCGTTGGTGGATTATAACCGAGCGCTGGAGCTGGCGACTACGGCAGGATTCAGACCAGACCCGTACGTTTTGAACTCTCGAGGAAACGTGAGAGGTTCTTTGAATGATTGGAAAGGGGCGAAGGAGGATTACGAAGGAGCTTTTGCCGCGTTTCAATCCGCGAGCGGCTTCCGCAACGGGAGCTCGACAACGCAAAGATTGGACGGTGCCATCTACGCGCGATCGAACGCGGCTTTGGCGACCGCGGAATTAGGTGACGCAGATTCAGCAATCAAAGAACTCGAAGGTCTCGTTCGAAGAGCTCCGAATTCCACGGACGTTCGCGCTGCGCTCGCGGCGTTGTATTGGGAACAAGGCAAAAGAGAAAGCGCCGAGGGTTTATGGAACGACGCGTGTGGTTTATACTTTGGGTGTGCGCAATATAAAGATTTGGATTTCGTGAGACGCATTCGTCGTTGGCCACCTTCCATGGTGAGTAGATTAGAGAATTTCTTGCAAGTACGTTAATATTACTATGAATTCGGAAAAACTAAAAGTTTCCGTTGATGATGATTATAAAAGTGTCTTCTCCATCTTCGTCCTCCCGTACTTCCCGTGTTCTCTTTTACCGACCAAACAACACGCAAAGAAGTCGTTCAAACATTTTTCCGCCTTACCCTCGTGCACTCGTTCAAATCCGAACCGCGCATAAAGTCTCTCGGCTGGATTCGCGTTCAGCACCTCTAAGGTCAGTTTCTTTTTATTCAACTTTCGAGCGAGTGCTTCCGCGTGCTCGAGTAATCGACCACCGACGCCTTTCCCTCGCGCCTGGGAGGAAACGCAAAGCGTCGAGACGTACGCTTCTTCTGGTTTTGGTGTGTGTATAAAATCGTCCGAGCTCGTTCGCGGATACTCCGTCGCGGATACTTTTACGCATCCGATAACGACGCCGCCGCCCAAATCGCTTTCACCGTTTTCGCCTAAAACTTCGATGGCAACTATAACAGTCTCTAAACTTTCCGGATGCAATCGATAAAATCTCGCAAACTCTTCCTGAGTCCCCAAGCAGTTCGAAAACGAGATGCAGTTACAGAAATCTTTGCTCGCGTAAAAAGTATTCAGCAATTCGTTGCAGCTTTCAAAATATGTTTCCGAGAGCGGTTGGTAGTAAATCATTTCTTCTGGCGTTTTTGTTTGTGTGTCTTTACTCTTCAAAAGGACTCCTACTTCTGGGCGATAAATTCGCGTACTCCTCCGGCGATATCAACTTTTTCATGCTCAGAGCGTGTATTTTGTCCATCTCTCTCTCCAAAGCTTTGGTCACCAGTCTTTGTTTGGTCAAACTATTCTTCCCTTCGAATTTCGGACTCACGCAAAATTGTATCTCAAACGCGCTTCCGCACGATCCAGAGGTGTCTACGATGGATACGTGAGATGCTTCCAGGTGCGACTTTAAGAGTTCTTCTATTTTGGCTACCGATGACATTCTTCTTTTTCTTCGTCTTCTTCTTCTTCTACTGTGTGTGTGGTTGTGCGTGTGTTTCTAATGAAGAATTCACAAGCTTGTGATTTACATTCCCCTAGAGAATTCTTTTTTAGGTGTTGTGACATAATATGCGTCACAACGGACGGAGGAGCGACGATGTCCTCCCACGAAGAACATCCAGACGCGCACTTATACGAGTCCGACCGACGGCTCTTTCGCGACCGGATTAGAGAAAATACTACCACGAACAACAACAGTAACGACGACCTGTTGGCGACCCATCGGAGAGAGACAGAGCAGTTATTATACGCCTCCGATGCGAGTTTATTTTCCCAAGGCGCAGATTTGTGGCTCTCGGACCGGCTGTTGTACCGAACGAAACGAGATTTTGATGATGAAAGTTTACGGAGAGATGTGGAGAGATTGAGAACAGAGAGTGGTTTCGTGTTTCATACTGCGAGTACGACGAGGAGCGAGAGCAGACGAGGATGTAATAGTAGTAGTAACAGCGGGGAAGGCGACGGTGAAGAAGTTGCTCACTTTTCTGAGTGCGCAATCTGTTTGGCGGAGTTCGCGAACGGCGAACGGTGCATAAAATTAAAGTGCAAACACGTGTATCACGAAACGTGCATAGTAAAAACGTTAGAGAGGGAGAAACGGGAGTGTCCTTTGTGTAGGAGCAAGGATTTGTGAGTGAGTGTAGCTATCGATTGTATCATCATAAGAGTTGTAACGCCGCGCGGCAAAGCTTAATAAAAAAATGCTATGTATCTATTCTATCTATTATTCTCAGCTTTAACTAACTCGTCATGGAGAATATTAATCAAACCAATCGGATTGTCGCTATGAACCCAATGACCAGCTCTTTCCAATACGTGATAGCTTACTTTCTCCTCCTGTTTCAGCATCTCGATGCGCTTCATCGCGTCTGGCTTCCAATCGGATGACTTTTCAGCCTTTACGATGTGGACGTGCACGTCATCGTGATCTTTCTCTTCCAGCGCGTGCCACAAAGCAGTTTGTTGAAAGCTTTCGTATAAGTCTCTCAATATTTTTCTGTCAAATTGCCACGTCAGGCTCGTTTTAGTCGTATCGTCGTTACCTTCTACGTGCGCGCCGCCGGGATTGGCGAGAACGAGATTGGAACCTAGCCAATCGATAATACCGCTGGATATTTGTAACGGCGCTAACTGGGCTTTTAGATACTCCCTATTTGGAACAACTTCTGGTAACTTCTCCGTCGCTTTTAAAATAAATTCAGCCCCGAACATATCCTTCTCCACTTCATACGGTACCGAATCTAGCGTAAATACCAACCGTCGTTTTTTTGCGCTCGACGACGACAACGACGTCAACGATTGACTATATTCTAACGCTATCTTCCCTCCTAGCGAATGCCCAATGACAACATCCGGAACTATTTCGTGATGTTTACTGTATCTTTCGATATCCTTCGCAGCATTTATAATCGTGTGTGGCGCGTAATCGTGAAATCTCGGCGAATTTCCGTGGCCTCTTATGTCAATCAAGTGAAAGCGAAACGCAGTTTTGGGGAGTGATTCTCTCAACTTTTCCGAGAGCATAGTGATCGGTCCCCGCCAGTTCTTTCCTTGGCCCATTAACCCGTGCAGAACGTACACGTTCCTCTTGTCCTCTTCGTCGTCATTTATCGCGTGCGTGGTTGGGATTATCTGAGAAGCGAGTACTTTTTCCGCGACTTTGTTGGTGGTGGTGTTGACAGTTGAGTACGAAGTCGACGCTCCCGAGTCAAAAGCGACTCTGCTTTTAACGGCAGCGGTCGTTTTTTCATGAACACTGTCTCCAAAAACGCACGGAGGAGAAAGCGCGGCAAAGATTCTCTTCTTCACTCCATGCTGCCGCCGGACGAGCATGAGTGTCGTGAGTATTGTGCGTGTTTTTGCGTTTGTGGAGATTCGTTTTGTTTTGTTCGAGGTGTTGAAAAAACTTGTACAATAAAAAAGTTCTACGACCAGTGTATGAGTACATGTAGCTGTCTTTTGTGTGTGTCTTTGACTCTTCTCCTTCTCTTCTTCCTTCTCTTCTTCTTTCTTTGCAACTCATCTCCCAACGAGTCGCTCGAGCACGTGAACCGCCCCGTCCCTGAGTTTCTGCAACGGACTATGCTGTCGTTCTTTTTCTTCGCCGCTGAAATCCCAACCTTCTTCGTCGAGCGCTTTTTGCACCGCTGCTGGATCATCTATACTCTTCGCCATCTGCAATCGAGTGACTCCCTTGATTGACGCGTTTGGTGCTTTCTTCCTGAACAACGCGACCAAAACTTTGCGAGGGAGAAGTAGCGCATTTGCGTTTGCACCCGCACGAACCATGATTCTTTTGTGTTTGTATCGCACATCTTCAAAGTTCAATCCGGTGAAAAGCCCGTTGTGGAGAGCTTCGTCGAGCACGATCTTCTTCCATCTCCCGTAGCCATGCTTTTCGACACCATCTAAAAGTCTCTCATCATGTTCCTCTGCGTTCCACGCCAAAAACTTCTCGTCTCTCTTTCTTTTTCGAGCTTCTTCTTCCTCTTCCTCCTCTTCCTTTTCCTCTTCCGATTCTTCTTGTTCTTCTTCTTGTTCATCTTCTACTTCTACTTCTTCTCCTTCTTCTTCTTCTTCTTCTTCTTCTTCTTCTTCTTCTTCTTCTTCTTCTTCTTCTTCCTCCTCCTCTTCTTCTTCTTCCTCTGAAGGAGGAAATTCGTACGGATCGTCGTTCTGCAATTCTGTGTCGAACTGGATGTCCCGCGCGTTCACAGTTTTGCCGCCCTTTCTCCCGTCTATTTTGATTTTTATCTTTTTGAATATCTCCGGCTGTCTTTCAGCGTTGTTGTTCTTCGCTGTCGCGCCGAGTGGTCGTTTCTTATTGTCCTTCGCAAAAATGTTCACATTTTTTGGAGTGACGATTCTGTTTGGCGTTGCCGACGCGCCGAGTGGTCGTTTCTTATTGTCCTTCGCAAAAATGTTCACATTTTTTGGAGTGACGATTCTGTTTGGCGTTTGTTCGAACTCGTCCTCGCTATCATCGTCGACTTCTGGATCTTTACCACCTCTCATGCTCTCGAGGTTGCGTTCCAAGTCTTTGTCCGCTCGTATCAATATTTTATCCTCGTCCAAATTTGGGGAATACTTCTCGTGCGAAATATCCATGCTCGCCTCGTGTAAAAACGTGGGTCCCAACGCTACTTTCGCTCGTTTATAGTACGCTTTCAGCTCCACCAAAAGCTCGTTCACGCTATCTTCAAAGTGCGTTCCTGTTATTCTGCTGTTCTTGCCGCTCCTCTTCAGTTCATCCGTTGAGTTCAAGTTATCTTGAAGTTGCTTTCCTGGACTCAGCGGCCCGTCCCCGCCGAACGTGTCCAAGTCAAACTTTTCCGTCGTCTTCTTGTCCGTATTGATGCGCTCAATCTCCAGTAATCTTTGACCAATCTCATCTAGCCTCTCTAACTCGTCTCTGACCCCGTCCATTTTCCCTTGCGGCGTCTCCTTTAACTCCGCGTACACTTGAGACTCCCACACGCGTTTGAACTCGTTCAGTTGTCTCTCGATTACCAACTGCACCATGTGCGAAACAAACGCCAACGCCATGATTTTCTTGTGCGGACGCATGCGCTCGTCCAATTTCTCTTCTCCTTTCAAATCCATCGTGTATAAAATCTTCAACAAAATCGGATACAACTTCAACGACCGTTCCTGCCAATCCCAATTGGCTCCGTCCTCCCCACAAACGTATTTCATTTCCTCCAAAAGTATTCGGATTGATAAAACTCTCGGCATACCCAACGAAGAATCGTCCTCGTCTAATTGCTGCGTCGCAATCTTGCAATACTCAACTTTCAACGACCACGGAACGTGCTCGCTGTCCGTGATAAACTCGAGCATCCAGAGAATTTTCAACCGCGTTCGACTGACAGATTCGTTCAGTTGTTCTTTTCTCGAGAGGGGTTTCTTTTTTTTACCAATTTGAGGAGGAGGAGATGGACTCACTGCTCGCTCTGGTGGATCGACGACTGCAGGAGGAGGGTCAACCACCACCCGCGAGCTTCGCGGCAGGACTTTACTCGAGGGTCCTCGCTTCGCGGTTTGCTTCACGCGCATCTTCTTCTTCTTCTCTGCTTAAATTATTAGTATGAATTTTGTGCGTGTGATGATGTGAATGAGTTTTGAAGAAGAGACTTTTGTTGAACGATTTTTTTTGACTGAACAGCTGAACCAGAAACCTAAATTTCGCCTCTTCTAAATTTTTCTTTTTCTCTCTCTCTCGTCACTCCAGTGTCAGTCTCTCTCTGCTTCATTAAACCCACCATCCACACAAATATGTGCTTTTCATCACGATGAGTTTAATACGTAATACATAAAATGAGCCTTCGAAGCAGAGGAGCAACTGTTAAACGCGCGTTCGTGTTTCTCGTTTCGACCGTCGCGACGTATTCTATTTTGCACTATTTAGGGGGACTGGAGGAAGAAGGTGATTTTACGTCGCACGCGTCATCATCATTCGACGACGTCGTCGACGCGCATCCTCACAACATTCGAGACGAGTTACATGCTGATAGTAATGTGTTCATGTCCTCCGCGTCACCTTCTCCTTCTCCTCCACCGCCTGTGCCACCGTCAACAACAACAACAACAACAAAAGAAGAAGAAAAGAAATGGTCCCATCCCACATCCATGAGGCGAAAACCAACCGCGGAGGAAATAGAACAAGGTAAGGGCAAATTTCACGTCATGCTGACTGCAAACGAGCAATCCTACGTCGCTTGGCAATCTAGAATTATGTACCAGAGATACTTGAAACTTTTGAGCAGCGAAGACTCGGGCGCGTTTGGCGGGTTTACGAGAGTGTTGCACAGCGAACGCGCAGATATATTGATGGATGAAATTCCAAGCGTGGTAGTTGATCCGTTACCGAAAGGTGTCGATGAAGGGTATGTGGTTTTAAATCGGCCATACGCAATCAAGCAGTGGTTGGAGAAGTATAATTTCGCGGAAGAGTATGTCTTCATGACCGAACCGGACCATTTATATTTAAGACCGATTCCGTTGTTGGCGCAACCAAAACTCGCCGCTGCTTTTCCATTCTTTTACATCAATCCGAAAGATCCGAAATTCACTCCTATTGTACAAAAATTTAACAAAGTAAACGCGGATTTGAAAGATTTTGCGCCGATTGGGAATTCGCCGGTGATGATTCACAAGGATGAACTGAAGAAAGTCTGTACGGTTTGGGACACTTTAGCGATTAAAATGAAACAGGACCCGGAAACTAACTCGGCGTTCGGATGGGTCTTAGAAATGTGGGCGTATAGCATCGCCTCCGCGCAAGTTGGCGTGAAGTACGATTTAGTTCCGGAATTCATGTTGCAACCGCCATGGGATAAAACCGAAGAAGTTCCGGGCGGGAAGAAAGGATACATTCTTCACTATACGTACGGCCAAGATTTCAACGAAAAAGGAAAGTTTACCCCAGGTAAAGTTGGAAAATGGCATTGGGATAAGAGAGATTTCACGTGGAAGAAACCTCCGAAAGAAGGCTTTGAGATGCCGCCGGAAGGGACTCACCCTTTGACCATCAAGCTGATGGAAATGATAAACGACGGCATACGATCCATCCCGAATTGGTGATTTTAGAGTATTAGTCATGTAGAAAGAGAGAGAGCTGCCTAGTTCACATAGATTCTTACTGCACGTGCTCTTTGCGCATTCGCCCTCTTCCACTTATCTCTTTTCACCAGTCTTTCAACAGTTTTTTCAGTCTTTCGTCAGCGTAATATTTTTATCACATCTTTCTTTCTTGGAACACACGCTGCTGCAAAGAGAGAGAGTGAGTGAGAGCGAAATCTAGAAGAAGAAGAAGAAGAAGAAGCATCAACATCTTCTGTAATGTGAACGCAGAGGCAATTGCAAGAGGAATACCAAACAAACAGTAATAGGAAGAAAAAGAGAGAGAGACAAGAAGAAAGTCGTTACGAGATAAAGAAGAGATGGAGGAAGATTTATTTCTAAAGCGAGAAGTTTTAGAAAAGTTACGGCGAAGAAACGAAGAAGAAGTCCTTCCGTTCGTAGAGATCTTCGCGTCTCACAGGAAAGCGCGCAAACGATGCGAAAAGTTACAGCACGAGGTTCAACAGTTGAGAAATAAAACCGCAGAGTTGAGCGGGAAAAATGTTGGACTGATGAGTGCTTTAACGAGAGCGCAAGAAGAAAACGCGAAAGCGAAAACGAGCAAAGAAAATTCCGCGAAAGTCTCGAGATTGCAGGAAGAACTGACCGAGGCGCACAAGAAAAATGTGGAAGTTATGGAAATGGCATCGACTGCGAATCGCGAAAAAGAGAAAGCAAAGACTGAGTTGGAAACAACGTCGAACGAGTTAAAAAACGCGAAAGCGGCTTTGAAAAATTTACGCGAGTCGTGCGCAAACTTGGAGAATGAATTGAAAACGGCGCAGAAAGCGGCGGAGATCGCCGGAGCAGAAGCGGAAGCGAGGAAGGAAGATAAACTGACGGCAATCGCGCGCGTAGAAGAATTGAAAAAGGAAAATCAACAACTCGTAGAAAGAGTGATGGAGATGAAAATGAAAGAAGCGGAGAAGATGAACGAAATCAATGAGTTATACGAAGACTTGCAGAGACAAAAGAAGGCAAGCGAATTGAAATCGATTGCGAACGAAATGAGCGCGACGGCATCCGCAAGTATGCGTGGTCTATCGTTGGATTCGTCCTCGTCTCCTGGTTTTGGAGATTCGTTCGCGGGAAGTATTCCGAGTCGAGAACAGTTTCACTGTCAGGCGAATCAAGGCGCGACTCATCGAGTGTCTTTCTTCAGATCGGGTGAAATATTAGGAACGTGTGGAGACGACAAGCGCGTCGCATTGGTGAATGCAAATTCAGGGCAAGTTTCTTCGTATTTAGAGGGTGCTTTAGGAAGTCTTTTGGATCTCTCATTCTCCCCGGATGATAACTTCTGTTTGGGATGCGGCACTGATAAAGCTATTCAGCTCTGGGAACTATCGAGTGGACGCGTGCGACATCGAATGACTGGACACGCGGATAAAGTCGTCGGTGTGGAATTTTGTCGCATGGATAAGCAAAGAGCGATTTCGTGCTCGCACGATCGAACCATTCGAGAGTGGGATTTACACAAAGGCATATGTTTGACTTCTACGCCGTGCGCTTCAAACGTGAACACGGTCGTGTATGGGGACACTTCCCAATTCGTCTTGAGTGGTCATTTAGACGGTGGTGTGAGGATTTGGGATCTGCGATCGCGCGGTGGACTACCTACAAATGAGAAGAAAGCTGTTCACGAGCAGCAAGTAACCTCGATACAGCTGTTACCAAACGAACGCGAAATTTTGACATGCGGGCGCGACAACGTGATTCGAATATTAGATTGCAGAACCCTAGAGGTTTCCGCGGAGTTCTCTGCTTCGAATTTCCGCGTTGGAACGAATTGGACGAACCCGTCTTTTTCGCCGAATCAATCGCATATCGCTTGCGGCGGCGCAGATGGAGCCGTTTTTATCTGGTCGGCGACCGATCGCGTGCTGAGAACGACGTTGCGGAAGCACAACGCTGTCGTCGCGACGACCGCATGGAGCCCATCTGGATTAGCGAGTTGCGATAAAAACGGGAAATGTATCTTATGGAGTTGATCGCTTATATTAGAATCTAGTACAGTTAGCATATTATATAAGATTACGAACACTATTGTTTTTTTTCAAAGAGAGTGTCAAATTAAAGAGCGCTAATGGTTGAAATATCCTCACTGGTCGACAGCAACGTCTTCATGGATTGAAGGTTTTCCGACCAATTCGACAGGCTATTTTTCAACTCGCTCCATTGGTCCCTCCCAAACACTCTTTGCGTGGCTCGAGTGATTATGCATACCTCTCTGACTTGATCCAATTTTGCGTCTACTAAACCGGAAGAGATGCCGCGAACAACCCACTCTTCGCATTCTTTCGAGTCAATCTTCAACTTGTCGCAAATTTCTTTGTACGAGACTTCACCCCCACCGTTTCGAATGCCACCTAACGACATTAATCGCATTTTCGTCAGCGTTTCCTCCTCGTTCAGACCGAGATCTTTCAAAACTGCCCCGTTGCTCTTCGCAAACGCCAAGTAATCCGAAACGTCTTTCGTTAAAAATATTTCCAACAACTCAAACACCTTCCCGTTGGACGATTTCAACGCTTGAATGGCTTTATAATCCAGCAAATCGCAGCTAAAGCTTGTTTTCAAGCGGATGAAACTCGCGATGGCATCTTTGGCCGCCGCTGAAGATTCTCCGAGAGCGCTTTCGCTGTTTTCAAACGTTGCCAAATATTTCAACATAAACTCCATCGCCTTCTCCTCTTTACCACCCATACCGCTCAATAAATTCGCAATCTCTAAATACACGTTTCTCTCCGACCCGTTGTTATTATTCATCTGTTTCCACTCCTCCATGGACTCCTCCACGTGTCCGACTAAAGTTCCCACCACGTGTTCCATGTTTGCTTTTTTCACGTATTCGATTATTCGACAAAACAACTTAAACTTCGTCTCTAAATCGCTCGCCAGGTTGTATAACTGCATCAAAATTCTCGATCTCGACTCCACTTTCGACGTCGCGCTCTCCATCGCCTTCTCTGCGATCATATCGAACGCTTTCTTTCTCTCCGTTTCCACTTCAAATCTTTCCGCGACCGTGGCGGCGATGATAAACACCGTCTCCACGTCCTGCGCTTTCGCATCGCTGAACAACTTATCGTTGTTCTCCAACAACTTTCCAATTAACTGGCAATCCATCGGTAACTTCGAGCACTCCTCCGCGTGTTTCTCCGCCTCCTTTGCCGTTTTCTTAGTCGTAGTACTCTCGTCGTCTTCTTTCCAGTCTTTTTGGTAATCGCCCCCGTGGGCAATCGTGTACACGAATCTCGCCGCGTTCGCGATCGGTTCTTTGTCGTCTTGGCCGACCACCACGCACGTTTGTTTGTGTGTTGACATCGTGAGAGATGGAGAAAAGTCTCTGTCGTTCGCGTTTACGCGTGTGTGTGTTCTATTTCTTCTTTTCTTTCTGAAGAAGAAGAATGTAGTCACGTTTCCACAGCCCTAGAGTCTCATCTCTCCTTTTCTCGCCTTTTTTTGCTTTGCCCCTTCTTTGGGTCGACGACAACAGGACAAGCTCGTCGTACAACTTTCAAAAAAAAAAATCTTCTCATCATCATCAACACTCTCTTCTTGCAAAGAATTTCCTCGTCATCAGTAAGTACTCTCTTTTTGTCGTCGTAAAAAGAAGAAGAAGAAGAAGGAGAAGAATGGCATCATCGTTCTCGAGAAGAGATTTGGTGTCGAGATTGTTGGTGAATGAATCATCGAATGCTACGACGAATTCTTCTTTGTCGTTGTTTTCAACGAACCCATCATTTCAAGAAAATCAGCAATACGGAGGAGGAGCTTCGGCGATATCGACGACGACCACTGGGGTTGAAGATTTCGAACGAGACATCTGGCCGCAAATTGTGGACGGGAACGCGTTCGAGAATCAACTGATTGTTTTGAACTTCCTCCCTACTGGGTGCGAAGGTATCGACGACGTTTTAGCGGGAGGGACCTCGGAAACTGGTGAAAGCTTAGGAGGTGGTTTACGACAAGGCCAAGTGACGGAAATTACCGGCGAGTGTGGGAGCGGGAAGACGCAGCTGTGCTTGTCCGCGGCAGCGAGTGCGGCAACGTTAGGGCACAGAGTCGTGTTTGTGGATACGAATGGGGTTTTCTCGGCGGAAAGGATCAAAGCGTTTCATCGGAATTTTTGGTCCGACGAGGCGACGGAGGAGGAGATTACCGCGCACTTGGATAAAACGTTAGAGTTGATTGCAGTGCACGACGTTCACGACGTGTTTACGCTTTTACATTTGCTGGATCAGTTGCAACAAGATGCAAGCGAGGAAGACGATAATCCGGAGAAGTCAGATACGATGGGTTTGTTGGTGATTGACTCGTTGTCGCTTTTGTTGGCACCTCTATTAACGAGAGCGCACCATCAAGGCCACACGGTGATGACGATGGTGGCGGTGATGTTGAAAGCGATCGCATCGGAGAGGAAAGCGGCGGTTTTATACACGAACCATACCGTGGCGGACAGTTCCTCGACTGGGGATTTCAATAGCGTTGGAAATTATGGCGCGCATAAATATCACCAACAACAAAATACGACGAGAGAAACGACGACGAGTAGTTTGAAACCAGCTCTCGGCGTGCGATGGACGTCTGTCCCTCACCGTCGCTTGCAGCTCTCCAAAGTCAACGTACATCAAGAAGGTGAATTCGCTACCGTGGGAGGAGAATTTACAAACCCTCCGGAATGTACAAAAATAAAAGCCGAGGTTGTTTACGGAGGCGTGCAAAACAAAAACGGCGGTTGTTATTTTCAAATCCAACAAAACTCTCTGCAAACCTTGCCTCAAAGCTTTGTTTAGGCAGAAAAGCAGCGCTGTATAAAAGAAGACGTATCATATTATTAGCCCGCGTGCACGCGTAGATTTAGCACAGCAGCGCGAGTAGTTTCTCGATTGAGGATTTGTACTAATATTATAAATAAAATAAAGAAAGAGCAAAGCACATTGCACGTGCGTCGTAACCCTCAAAAAAAAAGTGCGTCTGCGCGCTCGAATTTTAACTCCCATTTTGAAGATGATGTTGATGTCAGCAACCACACCATCAACTTCAACGATTACGACGAGTAGTCGTCGTACGTTCTTCCCTGAATCCTCCGCCACGGTCGCGCGTTTGCGTCGACACGCACTGCGACGACCAGGGACTACGACGACGACGACGACTGAATGCGCAGCTCGAAAAGAAGATAAAAATGGTTGTTTGGAAAGAAGACGAAGAAGAAGAAAAAGCGTCGCACTTCACTCCTGGAAAGGACGAGGAGGAGGAAAACGCGGTGGAGATAACGCGTTGGAACCGCCGAACGCTATTCTGGAAAACTTTGCATCGGACACGAACAACGAAGAAGACGTCATCAACGCTCCAGCGACTTTAATTAACCCACTGCTGAAGAAACAGAAAGACGCGACGAACGAGGAGGAAGAGAGCGAAAGAGTCAAAGCAAAGCCAATCGTCAATCCGGAAGATTTTACGTTGCAACCGGGAGAAGTGTCGAAGTTTAAAGCTCCGACGACGACGGTTGAAGATTTACAGCTCTCCGGGTGGTATTTGAAGGCCATCTTGACTGCGGATGTGTACGACGTGGTGGTCGAGACGCCGCTGGAACTCGCCGCTCGATTATCAGAGAGAGTGACGGCGAGCGTACCAATGACACCAGGAGGAGACGCGCAAAAACAGAAGCGAATATTCTTAAAAAGAGAGGATTTACAGCAAGTCTTTTCGTTTAAGATTCGTGGAGCGTATAACAAGATTAAGAATTTGAAGAAGGAGGAGTTGGAGAGAGGAATTATAACCGCGAGCGCCGGGAACCACGCGCAAGGCGTCGCTTTGAGCGCAAAGACGTTGGGTATTAAAGCTGTGGTGGCTATGCCAGTAACTACTCCGAAAATTAAAGTAGAAGCCGTTCGAAGACTCGGCGGTGATGTTGTTCTCATTGGCGAGAACTTTGACGAAACCGCAGCGTACGCGAAGAAACGATCCGTAGACGACGAGATGACATTCATTCCACCGTTCGATGAACCGTACGTCATTGCTGGCCAAGGTACTTGTGGGGTCGAAATTTTGCGACAATTACCGACGGCCAAAGCGGTATTTATTCCCATCGGAGGTGGAGGTTTGATTGCGGGCGTGGCGACGTATTTGAAGACGATTGCGCCAAAGATAAAAATTATTGGCGTCGAGCCGAGCGGCGCAAACGCCATGGCACAGAGTCTCGACAGAGGCGAGCTCGTGAAACTATCCAAGGTCGATGGTTTTGCAGATGGGGTTGCTGTCAAAGAGGTTGGCGTGAATTGCTTTCAGCTTTGTCAACAATGCGTCGACGGGGTGATGATGGTTCGTACCGATCAAACTTGCGCAGCGTTGAAGGACGTATTCGAAGATACGCGTTCGATTTTAGAGCCGTCTGGGGCGCTTGCCGTCGCCGGTGCGAAAGAGTGGTTGAATGCGAATCCAGATTTTGAAGGCGACGTTGTTTGTATTACGTCCGGGGCAAACATGAATTTTGACAGATTGAGAGTCATCTCGGAAATTGCCGACGGTGGTTCCGGTACGGAAGCGACTTTGATTTCCGCGATTCCCGAAGAAAATGGCTCATTTAAAAGGTTCGTCACCTTAGTCGGCGAGGATACAAACTTCACGGAGTTTAAATATAGAGTTCAGAATCTTAGTGGCGATGGTAAGAAGAGTTTAGCGAAAGTTTTATATTCGGTGAATGTAGAGAGCGAGACGCAACTCCAAGCATGCATAGCGCGCTTGAGGTCGAACGGTATTCCTACGGAGGATTTCACTAAGGATGAAACGACGCAAACGCACTTGAGAAATATAACTGGTGGTGCTTCGAGTATTCCGAACGAGCGATTATATAACATCGCTATTCCAGAGAGAGCGGGAGCGTTGGCAAACTTTTTAGATTTCATATCGCCGAGATGGAACGTGTCGATGACCCATTATCGTGCAGGAGGACAACGAGAAGCGTCCGTCCTCGTGGGAATTCAAGTTCCGGACAGTGAATTAGCGGAGATTGAAGCAGCTTTAGATGGGTGCGGTTACGAATACTCGTGCTTGCAAAGCAACGCGGCTTACAACATGCTCTTTGAAGATAATTGAATATGTAATCAAACTATTTTATGTAGAATCAGTAGAAAAATATTGTCGGCGGTCAGACTATAATTTTAAAATCAATTCTAGGAATCGTCACGTGGTAACATCCAATATCCACATCGAACTTCGGTTTTCGCTTACTCTCTATGACTCCTTCCGCATCGGGCGCTCTTTTCTTCACGTCCCATCGGACCGCCGCGGAGACTCTTTCGTGCGGCTTCACCTCGTACTTCCTCAAACTCTTTGTCGCTTGGTCCCAATGCCTCGACGCTATTCTATAATTGAACGAAAACTTCGAATCCTCCGGGTCCTCTGGTCTATGTTTATACCCCGCCACACCTTGTAAGGTTAAATACTCTCCGAGATTGAATCGTTTCGAAAAGACGTCGACTTCGCCTTCCTCGACGGAAACTTCAATTTTCTTCACCGGGTTCGTGTACCATTTATTATCTATGCCGTCCTCACCGAACGAAGAGTGGGAGACAAAAAGTTTCGGTTCAATTTCCAGTCGATAGTCTACTTGTGCGTTTCTAATGTCCATTTTTACCGCTAAGTTTGCCTTCGGAGTGCTGTTTTGGGATGGAAAGAAAAAATTTTACTCGTGAGTCAAGCACTTGTTGCTTTTGTTTGTTGTTGTTGTTAAAAGCGCTCTTTCGTGTGGAACACTAAGGAAACGAACACGGAGAGAGAAGAAAGAGAAAGAGAAAGAGAAAGAGAAGAAAAGGAACGCGCGCTCTCTCGCGCTTTACTCACAGCGTCTTAACTTTCAACCGATAATCCGGTCTGCACGAAATCGTGTACGCGTCTTGCGCGTTGTTGATGAGCTTCTCGAATCCTCTTTGCAAACGCTCGACGATGTGAACGTCCTCAAAAGAAGAAGAAGAAGGAGAAGAGGAGGAGTTTGATAAACTGTCCATCTCGTCGCTGTCGTATCTGTACGAGTCTCGAGTGTCTCTCAACGACAAAGACGAGGAGAAGTCGTCTTTATCGTCCTCGTAGTTCATTTAAAAGTGTTGTGTGTGTGTGTGTGTGTGTGTATTATAAAGAAGAAAGCGTTAGAAAAGCGAATATACGAGAGAAAAAGCTTCAGAAATCTTCAAATTGTGACGCGCTTGTTCTTAGTAGTATTACAGTAGTATTAATGCTCGATATGATGATGAAACTGAGACCGTGGGGCTGCTGCCGTTGCGCGTCGTCGAGGTCAACGATTGAGAGCAGCCACCAAGTCGTTCTTCGACGCGTCGTTTACGTCGCTTCTTCTTCTACTTTTACTTCTTCTTCGGCCGCCACGAACAACAACTGGATGAGAGATTCGAGAACGAAGACGATTGAGACGACGATGATGATGCGTAAGTCGAGGACAAGGAATGGAGGAAGAGTTAAAATGTTCTCGACTTCTGGGTCTTCTTTGTCCTCGCTGAGTGCGAGCAGTGCGGATGAGAAGAACGACAAGTATTACAAGCAGATGATTCTGTTACAAAAACAACCACAGCAGTCGAGAAGACATACCAAGTTGGACGTTCGAGCGTTCGCTTCGGGATCAAATGGAGGTGACGGCGACAAAAAGAAAAACAAAGCGACGAAGAAAAAGAAGGTCACGAAAGAACAACGAGAAGAAGAAGGAGAAGAAGACGGCGACATCGCCTGGGAAGAAGAAGGCGACGAGGAAGAAGAAGTAGAAGCGGAAGATATCAACGTCGTTTACGCGGACTACGATGAGAAAGACGTGCAAGGAGGAAACATCGATACTGCGAGTACACCTTGGGGTGAGCTCGCATTAGAATGCGTGAAAGTGGTATTAAGTGAGGAGAAGAATATCGAGGAATTTGAAGGCAACCTTCAACTGTTTGCGTTTAAAGCGATACCGAGCACGAAGCGCATCATGATTTCTGTGGATGATTTGGACGACCAATATGGTTCACCGAATTTGGACGATTTGATTGCCGTGTCGAGGAAGCTGAACGAGCTCGCAGAGTCGAAAGGATTTCCAGACGACGTTGCTATTGAAGTTGCGTCTCCGGGAGCGGAGCGAAAGTTGACGATACCGGAAGATCTATTGAGGTTTCGCGAGTTGAAAATGAAAGTGATTTATAACGACGATGAAAACGACAACCCGGAAAACGAGACGATGATATTAAACGTAGAAGATTTTGAAGAGGAAAGTGGGCTAGTTGTGTTTAGATTGGCGGACGTGCAAGAGAATAGACCTCCTAAGAAAGGCATGCCAATGTCAAAAAAGAAGAAGGAGTGGAGGAAAAAGGTCAAGTACGTTGACATTGCTTCTGCGAACTTGTACATAGACACGGCGATTTGACGAGAGATTTGAAGCGTGCGCGTTTACTTTTATATATAGCCTGTAATTGCTGTTGTATTCTTAATTTACATAAGTTATTAGTCATGCTCTATGATCTCTCTCCTTCTTATTCAAACACACATACACACACAGCGGCAACACGTCTAAGCAATAATTAAAAATAGGTACAGTGTGGTACAAACATTTTACTACTATTTCTTCCAATTTTCGGAGCCCGTTCCGCCTAACTGTTTGGAGACAAACTCAAACAAACTCCACGTAATCGCCTGTTGAAATGTCCTTCTGGCGATTCTCGGTACCGCTCCAACGTACAATCCTCTCAACCCTTTTTCTGCTAAAATCGAACTAAAAGTCACCATCGGTTTAATATTCCTATCTAAATTTCTCTGAATTTGTAGTCTCGTTCGCAACACGTCCGGCGGTTGCGTGAGAAACGTGGCGAACCCGCCAGCGAACGCCCCGCACAACAGCGTGTCGTACGACGACACTTCCCTCCCCTGCTTCTCCGCCAACGACGCCGTGAATTCTCTCGCTTTCATAAATACTAACAAGTTCAATCCGGAGAACGGCGCGTCTCTTAAAATTGTCGGGACAATCCCGCTAAACAAACCTTTCGCGCCTTCCTTCTTGGTGATATCCACCAACATTCTACCTACCGACCTTTTATATTCCGGTCCACCGCCGTATTCTAATCTCGTTTTTACCACCGATATCGGGTTTAACAAAGTTGCAATCGACGCTCTCGATACCGCCCCAACCATAAACGTTTGCACGCTATTCTCAAATTCCGATTGTTTCTTCTCGCCGTTCGCGTATTTCTTCTTTTGCCACTGCTTCACCTCTTTTTGCATCTTGTCCAAAACGAAGAAATATAAGCCAGCCCCGGCGGTCGTTCGTATGCACGACGCGGACACTCCGCTCCACAGAGCTAAAACCCCTTGCGTTCTCACCACTCTGGAAGCGGTGGAGAATATGTTATTCGCACCACCTTGTCCTCCTGGTACTTGCATGCGCGTTTTTATAACTTCAAACGGTTGCAACGTGGCCGAGGCGACGAGACCGGCCGAGGCGCCTCCAACGAAAGAAGATGGGTTCCAACCACCACCACTGCTACTTTTATTGTTTGTCTCCGATGGGGAGTCCTTTTTTGTACTCTTACTCTTATTAGTAGTAGTAGTACTGGCCCCCCCGTCGTTCATTCTCTTCACCATTGTTCGTTATTCTGATGATGATGATCCAAACATCATCTGAAGATGATGGATGAATGCTGTTTTTCAACTCAATCGTCCCAAAATTTTCAAAACTCCACAAAACAGGTGCTTGGTGTCAATTTTTAGCAACAACAACAACAACAACAACAACAACAAGTATGCCACCGATCGCTTGGAAAGAAGCGCAACAGCTGTGGAACAACAACGAGAATAATAAAGAGAACGGAAGAGGAGAATTCTTAATCGCGATGCACAAGTACGATCGAGCGATTAAAACGTTAGACGCGAAGCAAATGCAGTTACATAAAGAAGGGAAAAACAAGACGAAAATCAAACTGGAGGAAAAGCATAGATTGATTTACGACACGATCGCAAAGGAGTGCAGGAAAAGAGGACACATGAACCTCTCGGACGTGAAGGCTGTGTACGCTTTTAAAATGACGAGAGGGAAATATCGACCGATGTTGATGAAATACCCGGAAGAATGGAACGCGAAAGCGATTGAACGGCAGACTAAAAAAGCGTTCGAGATGTGTGCTCAAATGAACGATAGTTCAGATTTTCGAAACGGGAAGAAAATATTGAACGTGCTTTCGTGCTTTTTGAAACAGCCCGGGATGAAAGGGATTGGCACAGCGACGGCTAGTTTGATTTTGTCCGTATACGACGTCAGGTTTCCTTTTTTATCGGACGAGGCCTTAGCTGTGGTGATTCCATCTTACGGAAAAGATCCGTACACACCGCTCAACTACGCAAACTTTGTCTCGCAAATCCAAAAGAAACGCGCGAAATTATTAGGGGAGAAGAACATTCACGATAAAGACGCGATATCGCACAGCGATATCGAAAAAGCGTTGTGGACGGTAGCGAGCGTCAATCTGGAAAAATAGTAGAACAGCATCTAGAAATAGAACGGCGCCGAGCGGCATTTGCTTTCATAAAATACATAGTAGTCACATTTTGAAAAACGAACGTCCTGCTTTCATTTTTTCTAATCACGACTTTCCGAAGACCGTTTCTTTTCTTCGTGAATCTCAAGAGCGTTCATCAGCGTATCGACTAATAACTTTTGCGAAAGTGGTTTCATCACATACTTGTCCATGCCAGCTTCTTTACAGATATCCTGAGTCATAGAGATGATACCCGAAGACACAGCGACGATTGGAATGTTTGCAAAGTACCCGTCGGCGTTTTCAAGTTTTCGAATCTCTCTCGTAGCTTCTAAACCATCCATGACGGGCATTTGACAATCCATCAATATCAAGTCGAACAATTCTTCCTTCTTCTCTAGCTTTTTACAGACATCGACCGCTTCTCGACCGTTTGATGCTATCGTCAATTCAACTTTACCAATCTTGCGCATGAGCGCTTTGACAATCATCTGTGTCGGCAAAGAATCCTCGGCGTATAATATCCGCAAAGTCTTCTCGATATTCAACACCGGTTTAGAGTGCTTGGCATCATCGAGCTTGGATTCGGCGATTTGTTGAATGACTTCTTCGGTTTGTCGATTTCTATATTCCGCGACTTCAACGACAGAAGCTCTGGAAGATTCATCAAATTCGAGCGCTTCGAGCATATCGGTCACCGTAACAGCTAGGCATTCCACTTCACCTTTAGCTCGAACGGTTGCGTTTCTATATCCGACGCCTGGAGTTTTCTTATCTTTCCGCTTTTCAATCGCCGTTAGGAAGGCTAATTCACCGACGATTTCGCCAGCGTATCTAATACACAGAACGTCCTCGTTGTCGTTATTTTTGCTACTGCTATCATCTACCACCGCCGCCGCTTCTAACAACGCATCCATCAGCACCTCGCACTCGCCTTTATTTATGAAATACATTCTATCTCCTACTTCCCCTTTACGCATCAAAACTTCCCCATCCTTGAACCTTTCTATTCTAAACGCTGGTTGTAAAATAGCTGCCAAAGGATTCGTACGCACGGCGTTGTCGATATCTTCTTCGGTAACTTCCAACTTCATCGAAGGTGATTTCGTTCTCGGTCGTCCCAAAGGCTTTTTCCCTTCCTCGGTCACCCACGGATGTTCCATCATCCCAGCAATCGATATGCGTTCTTTCGGATCGACGACTAACATTTTTCGCAACATATCTTTCAACAAATTTGATAATTTCGGGGGCGGCGGTGAAGGTACGGTTGTTGCGTTGACAATGGCGTCTGCGTCTTCGTCTGGGAATTTCAACTCTGTGCTCTTCGCCATCGCAACAATTTGGAAAACCGTCTTTCCTGTAAACGGCAACCGCGCGGTTGCCATGTTATACAAACAGACGCCCAACGACCAAACATCGCTCGGCATCGGATCGTACCCGGTTTCGTCCAACATCTCTGGAGCTAAAAACGCGGGTGTTCCGGCTAAACGAGTCGATCTGGTCACCCCGGTCAACTCGGAATCTACGCTCACACCGAAATCGCACAGTTTCACGCCATCTGCCATTTTCAACATGTTCTCTGGTTTCAAATCCATGTGCGCAATTTCTAACGAGTGCAAGTAATCTAATCCTAAAACGATATCTCTCGCGTATCCGTGTAAAACTTTCTCTGATAGCGGCACTCTGTTGAATCGTGTAAAAATAGGCCCTCCGGGCGCGTACTCGAGGACCAAAATCAATTCGTTACTCACCGTATCGTCGATGACTTCGTGCAATTTTAACACGTGCGGATGCGAAAGTTTCTTCAAAATAGCAATTTCTTTCCTCACCGCCGCCTCTGCTACTCTCACCCGTTCGTTTCGTATCTTCAGCGCGTATAAATTATTATCCATCTTGTTCAACCCGAGTTTCACTTTCGCGTGCGCGCCTCGTCCCAAATCTTTAATCATAATGTATTGATTCAACTGCTCGTGCTCTTTATCGTCCATGATAATCGAGAGTTTCTGGACTGATGGTGTGAGTTTTAACGAACCTAATCGTCGATTTGCCACCTGTGGAGGTGTTTTCATTTGCGCGTTGTAATTCGTGGAAGAGGTGGAGGAAGTGGACGACCCTGTATTGGAGGAAAGCGAGTTCCGATCGTTTTCCTCCTCGTTGTTGTTGGCGCTCCCACTCGTCTTCTTCTTCTTATCCCTCTCGGAATCCTTATTCCTCTTATTATTCTTATTCTTATTCGTCTCATCTTTTCTCGAGTTGTCTTCGTACGTTTCCGTTTTATCCGTGTTCATCTTCTCGTCGTTTTCTTCGTTCTCGACGTTCTCCAGCGTCACCTGATTGGTTTTTTCCGATATCTCATCACCATCGTCGTCAAACAAAACTTTCTCTTCTTCTGTTTCTGTTGCTTTCGGGGCAAAGCAATAGAAACAGGAGGAGAAGAAGGACATCTTCTTCTCTCCGTTCTTCGTTTATTCTCCTCTTCGCGCGATGGACTGTGAGCGCTTTTAAAGAGTGAAGACAAAGAAGAAGGAACGGGGGGGAAATTTTCTAATAATCCGAAACTCTCACTCCCCTCTCTTCAGAAGAAAGTCGTCAAAGACACATATGCAGCATAAAAAAAGGGGCGAAGAGGGGGACAACTTTTTAACAACCACACGAGAGAACATAAAACAAACAACTCATAAACAACAACTGAGAGAAGAGAGAAGAGAGAGAGAGAAGAGAGAAACCCTAATAAGAGAAGAGAGAAGCGCCATTTATTATTACGAACGAGAAGACAACTAGTATTATGGACGTTGAAGGAGAGTGCAAACAACTGATACTCGCCATCGAAAGGATATCCACCGCCGAGAACAAGAAATCGTGCACTTTTGGTGCTTTATTTCGAGACGATGCGGTACAGAACGAGTTCGAAGCATTAAACGGAACTCTACGAGCGGCAAAGAAGAGAAAAATGATAAGCTTTGAAGGAGAGATGTTGTTGCAAGGAGCGCACGATGACGTGGTGATAACTGTGCTTTAGATTTAGAGCGACGTATGTATGTAGTAAGTAGCTAAAAATATATAGTCAACGACATCAAGCCGACGATGATGAAGAGAATAAGCCGTCCTCGCGGAACCACTTCAAAAGGAGCTGGTTAACTTCCTCTGGAGCGTCGTCTTGGACGCAGTGTCCTTGCCCTTCGAGTTCAATGAACGACGTCTTTCTTTGACTGGTTCGCGTTCGCGGCAAGTTTTGAAAGTATTGCCCGAGAGGGAAATCCAAGGGCGTGATTCGATCCTCACTGCCCCAGATGATAAATATCGGGCACGTCACCGCATCCATCAACTCTTCCGGTCTTGGTCCAGGATTTCCAGTGAGAATATTTACAAAGACGGGCAATGCGCCTTCATTCTCTGCGGCTTTGCATATGGATTTTACCAACGCATCGTCCACGCGAGCAGGATTTTTATAAACTCCCGCGAGCGCATTTCGGACGCTTTCTTCAGAGCGCACGTTGTCAAAAATCTTCGTCGCGACGGGTTCTATTTTCAAAATCGTGTCGATTATCGCCAGAACTACTTTAAAAATTGGTCCAACGAGTTTGTATTGCCACGCAAACCCGTCAAAATCGCCCGGCATTTGCTTCACTTTGTTGTTCATCCCGCCCGCGCAATTGATTAGGCAAATACCTTTAACCAACTCGGGCGTTTCGCTGGCCACGTGCACCGCAGCTAAGGAACCGATTGAATTACCCACTAATGCTACTGGTTCTTTGACAACCTCAGATATAAAGTTTGCAACTTGGTCTCTCCAAAATTCCATGGAAAAATCCACTCCGCTCGGTTTCGAGCTTGAACCGAAACCAACCAAGTCGATGGAAAACACTCGATGATTCGGCAACTCGATGTCTCTGTATTGAAACCCGGAGACGCCAAAACCGTGAATTAATAAAACACACGGCCCATCTTTCGATCCTGATTCTCTGTACGCCACTTCGTGTCCTTGCCAAGTGTGGTATTTAATCTCGCTTTCTTTCACTTTTGTTGTTGTTGAAGAGGATGACGAGACGAAGAAGATATTTTTATTCATCATCATTCGTTTTCTGTTCTTGATGTTATTTCTTCTTCTCGAGGCAAAGGAGGTGGAAAGAGATGTGGATGATGATAAAGAAGAAGAAGGTGAAGAAGAAGAAGTCGTGGGATTGAACTGTCCTCTCATCAAAGTGCCTGTCGTCGTCCGCATGATTTATAAATAATAAAGTAAGATGAGTGTAGGAGTAGGAAACCTAAAAATCGAGAGGAAAAAATCGACGCTTCACAAAATCTCGTTCGTTTTTGTCATGTGTAGTGATGAGTGGTGATGGAAGTCACGCGACGACGGGATCGGCGTACGTGAAACAGTTCTTCGACCCGGCGCACGGAGACTCCGGTCCGAGAGAGAAAATTGACGTGCTCGTGTCCAAAATTCAACGACTGAGTACTCAGTCGTCCTCAAGCGGCGTGAAAGAGAGAAACACTGATGAGCAGCAAAAGAAGATACATTATTGGAGAGCGAAAATGTTCTTGAAAGTTGCGAAATTGTACACAGAAAAAGCGTGGGTGCAACAAAAGAAACCTCGGAAGTTTTTTCTCCTCTTTCGCGGGTTCGATGTGACGAGTTCGAAAGAGACTCTGGTGGAATATAAGAAGAACTACTTACAGTTGAGCTTGTCCTCCATCGAACGAGCGCTGGATTTGCAACAACACGCCACGAACGAGTATTACTACTACGAGTGCGTAAAGTTGAAAGCCCATATTTTGTGCACCTTGAGCGCCTGCGACGCGTATTCGGAAAGGAGAAGGTGCGAACAAGCGTTGGAGTGCTTGTTATTACTCAACGAACTCGAAGAAAAAGAAAAAGAAAAGGGAGAAGAAACAGATACGAAGAAGATGATCATGCACATCGCGCACGCCGTCGCTGAGAAGAAGGGAAGCTGGGAAAATCTCGTGCGTCTGGAAAAACGTTTTGAAGAAGATTACGAAAGCGAGAGAAAAGAAGCCGCCGCGAAAGAGGAAGTGGAAGAGGAAGAAAACAGCGTAGCAAAAGCCTACGAGTACAGGGACGACTATTCTAACTATTTCAACGAGTTAGAGTACGACAGAGACGATGACAGAGAGGCTTTAGAGAGAATCATAGATAGTATAGTTATTAGGTGAGAAGGTGAATATTTTTATTTTATTTTTTGACGCGTCATAAAATCATGTCCTCCCTCCACCCAAACAACAACAAGCGCAAACAGAAATCTCTGACGTCGTTTTTCACCTCCTCGGCGAAGAAGAAAGAGAAGAAAGATGACGAAGAGAAAGAAAACCTAACAACAGAAGAACCAAAGAAAATGGAAGGGGAATCAACTGTGAAGGAAAATGCTGCTGCTGCTGTCGTCGTTCAAGGAGGAGAGTTGGAAAGTTTGTTCACGGAGAAGACGTGGTTGGATGTTTTCGCGGAGAACGAATTTCAAAAATCATACTTCAAACAACTCAGCGCTTTCCTCTCGAACGAGTTTAAAACGCAGAAAGTGTTTCCTCCGAAAGAACACATCTTTCGATGCTTCAACACGCTTCCGATTGATAAAGTGAAAGTGGTAATTATAGGTCAAGATCCGTATCATAACTATAATCAAGCGATGGGTCTCTGCTTTAGCGTCAACAAAGGCATTCAAACGCCCGGTTCTCTGCTGAACATGTACAAAGAACTGAAATCGGATTTGAACTGCAGGATTCCCACGCACGGGGACTTATCGAAGTGGCAATCGCAAGGAATACTGATGCTCAACACGAGTTTAACCGTTCGTGCGCACAACGCGAACTCACACTCCAAAAAAGGTTGGGAGCAGTTTACGGACAAAGCCATCGAAGAGTTGGCGAAAGCGAGGAAGAATATTGTGTTTTTGTTATGGGGGAAGAACGCGCAAGATAAGGAAAAACTGATTAAAAGGAGCGGGAGAGAACACTTGGTGTTGAAATCGGCGCATCCCTCCGGATTATCCGCGCACAGAGGGTTTTTTGGGAACAAACACTTTTCGCAAACCAACGCGTATTTGAAGAAAAATATGATTGAACCTATAGACTGGCAAATAGAATCCGCGACGTATCGATAATGTTGTTGTAATAGATAGAAACACGTACTTTTTTGTACTTATGATAAAAAATATTGTAATTTACTTTCGAATCCCACCTTCCTTGTCGTAATTCTCCAAGAACCACTTCACCGTCGTATCGATGGCTTCGTTAAACGGCGTAAACTTAAAATCCGGATTCAACTTCATCAACTTCGCGTTATTCGCCGTCTTTTTATATTGCCCGTCCGCTTTCGTCGTATCGAATTTAACCTTCTCGTCTGGAATACCCAACGCCCGAGACACTCCGTATGCGACGTCTTTAATCGTCATCTCGTCCGCTTCCCCGACGGATAAAATAATCGGATCCGCCTCGTCATAACTTCGCAACGTCCAAATCATCAACTTTGCTAAATCGATGGAAAAAATAAACTGTCTCAACGGTGTCCCGGATCCCCAAATCACAAAGTCCTCTCCTTTTTCCTTGCATAAATACCCTCGATGAATCAACCCCGGGATGACGTGCGAGTTTTCCAGGTGAAAGTTATCATACTTCCCGAAAATGTTCGTCGGAATAACCGCGGTGAAGTTGCACCCGAACTGCGCTTTGTACATTCTGTTTTGCACGTCCACCATTCTCTTGGCGTAAGCGTACCCTTCGTTGGAAAAGTGCGGCGGTCCGTTGTGAATCATCGTTTCATCGATTGGAAAGGTTGTTTTATCCGGAAAAATACACGTGGACAAGCACGAGACTAACTTTTCCACTCCCCTCTTTTGACACTCTTGAAAGATGTTATCGTTCATCATGATGTTCTCTCTCCAAAACTCAACTTTATACTTCATGTTGGCGAATAATCCACCAACTTTCGCGGCTAAATGAATCACGTGCGTTGGTTTAAATTTATCAAACATGTCGGAAACTTCTTTCGGGTCGCACAAGTTCGCATCTTTCGAACTCATATAAAACCATTCCTCGTTCGATGGTTTTTCTGACTCGATGACTTCTCGAATCGCAGAACCGACTAAACCAGTCCCGCCGGTGACTAACACTCTCTTCTTCATATCGCCGCTCATTTTATTTATTTATTTATTATATATGTGTGTATGTATATATGGTGGTGCGTGTGAGTGAGTGAGCGCGCGCGTGTGTGTTCGTCGTGTGCTTTGGTCTCTTCGCTGATGCTACTATAAAATGGAGATTGGAGATTGATTTGTCCGAGACCGAGAAAACAGGAGACGAGAGGAAGAGGGTGTTGAGGTCGTCTGTCGTCTTTTTTTCGTCGTCGTCATTCCTCTCGTACAAACCCGTACAAAAAGACTCTCACACCTCATCTCCTAATAATAACAACAACAAAATCTATAATAATAATGTCAGCAGCTTTAATGAGAAGATTCATCATCGCGAGTGCTCGCAGCAGCAATATCAGCAGCACTTCTTCATCATCATCGACAACGTGTTCCTCGTTCGCGTGCTCCACCTCCACGACGACGAGGGGAAGAAACAGCTCTAAAATGCTTCGTTTTTCCACTTTTGCGCAACACAACTTCAACGACGACGCGCGTCATCATCATCATCATCATCGTCATCATCATCGTCAACAGCAACGCGTGACGACAATGATAAAGAAGAGTGGTGGTAATTCCTATTATCGCGCGTCACCGATTTTGAAAATGTCCGCGTCAGATAATAACATCACCTCCGATTTAATCGATTCCATGAGAGTGAACATTCGAGAACAGTTGGAAGCGGAAAGCGTGGAAGTGATGGACTTATCTGGGAACGGGAGACACGTGGCTATAAAAGTGGTGTCAGAAAAATTTGAAGGCAAATCCGCTGTAAATCGACAACGGATGGTGTATAAAGCGATATGGATGGAATTGCAAGACCAAGTGCACGCGGTGAACGAAATGGTCACGAACACTCCGGAGGAAGAGAAGAAGGAGAATCCTTAATCTTATGCGTGATAATATGTACGTGAGCGTGTGTATTTATCTACCTAGATCATATATCTATCTATTATGTTATTCGTGTGCTATCATTTTAATCTTAACCTAAGGCCCACCCGCTACTTCTATCGACATTTTTTTGTTGACTTGCGCCACCTCCCATCATCACGCCTCGTTTCTTCTCTTTCTTCTTCTTACCCCAGGTCTTGACGCCGTCTCTCTTCATATCTTTAACGCGTTTCAGTATGTCCTTCGCGGAGTTGAAAGTCCCTCCTGTGGGCATTTCGCACGTGAAACACGTCTTCTCTTTCTTTGCGCTATCGTTTCTCAAAGCACACGCTTCGCAAAAGTAGTGCTTACACTTCGTCACGACTGGGTTCCGCACGTCCATCCAAGATTCAGAGCACATTTGACATTCTCCCGGAATGTCACCGTCGAAGGTTTCGTCGTCCTCTTCGTCATCGTCTGGGTTCAAATCTACTTCTTCACCGTCACTATTCAACGCTTTCTCCATCTTTTCTAACGCCGCTTGCTTCTCTTTTTGTTCTTGGAGTTTCCGTTCCCAATCTTTGTCCAACTGCCAGCCTTGCTTGTAATCGCCTCGATCGTGGACAAATTTGCAAGCGTCGCCGTAGCCACAATATCCCGTGTCCTTGTAATCTTTACAAATATCTGGTTTGTAATCCATGACGTAAGTCGTTCGAACGTTCGCGGAGGCTCGAGCGGGACCGTGCGCTCCACCGCCTTTTTCGTTTGCTATGGTTTGTTCCTTACGAAAACCGGCGCGATAGTCCGTGTACGCGTTTGTTCCTCGATACACCTTATCGTCCTCGACAACGGCTCCACACATCACGTCCTTGTTATTTTCATTATTCTGCTTTAATCGCTCCGCGGCTAACTTTAACTTTTGCTCTCTCAAAGCTCGACCGTCTCGGTCCCTCGCCGTGTCTATTTCAATCTCGCGAGTGGCTCCGCCGTCGTCTCTAATTTGCACGGACCGATCCCCTTCGTACGCAAATACGCGCTTCTCGTGTATTTTCGAAGACGAAGCTTTGGAAGAACCGCCAAGTAGAGATTGGTATTGTTTGCCGTTGTTGTTTCTTTCTTCTTCTCTTCTTTCTCGTTCTCTGTTGTCGTCGTCTGCGTTAACGTTGGAAGAATTCACCTTCTTTGCCAATTCGTCGTTTTCATCGTCGCCTTTCGTTCCTTTGCGCTTTCGTACGTTTGCCCTACTCTTCTTCTTGAACGTGACCGCAACTACTTCCTCTTTCTCTTCCTCGCCTTCTTCCGCGGGTTTGCCCGGTTCTGCCATCTTCTTTCTCTTCTTCTTTTGCCAGGAAGAGGCAGCTGGAAAAGTTTTGAAGAAAGTGAAAGAAAGAGAATCTTTCTTGTTGCAAGAATCTTAAAAAAAAATTAATTTAACTTTCGAATATGTATTTAGTTGTATCTCATCCTTAAGCTTTTTTAATATGACAGAAATTAAATAACAAGTCTAATTGAGTCGTAAATATTATGAAAATATCGAAAATATTGGGAATAAATTGAATCAATAATTTATATTCTTAAATATATTTTTTCCATTCTAATTCAATAATTCCCGAGATATTTTATTATCTATTGGATGATAAATATATTTCTATATTTATTACGTCATTAAGGTCCGAATTTATCCTTGTAAACTTGGGAAATGGTTTCTGAGTATGCAGAAGAAAAATTTAAAAAAGAATTAAATTTAAGGAAAAGAGAAAGCGAGTACTTTTCGGGAAGATTGTTTCACGCATAAAAATTAAATAATATATACGAGTGATTTGAATAGATTAAGTTCGTAAGAATCCGTCGGGATAAGGATATAAATGTTTTTCATTTCAGATTTAATTTTTTAGTGAAAAAAAAAGAAGAAACGAAGAACTGGTCTTGTGCGAGAAACTTCGAAACGCGAGAAACTTCAGAAAAAACCAATTGCAAGTGGACTTCTTTCTGATTTCTTTCCCTCTTCCCACTTCTCCCTATTTACTCGGAACGGAAGGAGATCATTCTCATTAAGCCATAAATAAGATCAGTAATAGTAATCAAACCATGGACGCCAAGTTACAATCGATAGCTTCGCTACAAAACGACTCCGAGAAAGTTGTTCGATATACGGAATTGTTGCGAGAAATTTCGATCGACGCCTCGGACGAAAAGAGTCTTGTCGAACAGTTTGTCGCGCACCTCCTCTCCGTCCCTTCTTTGCAAGTGAGCAAGCAAGTGTTTCAGCACTTCTCGTCTTCTTTGGAGAGTTCCATGTGCAAATTAGACGATTCATACAAGTTCACTCTTTTTGTAAAGTTCGCCAAGTACTTGTTGGAACAATCTTCTTCTTCTTCAACTGTCGTCAGTGACGAAGGGGTAGACGAGTCGTCCGTGGCGAATTCGGAAATGTACTTGAATCGAGCCAAGTTTCTTTTGAGTAAATGTAAAGACGAAGAGAGTATGAGAGACTTTAAACTGTGCGATGCAATCATTTCGGATCTGAAAGGACGTTTTGTCGAAGCTGGATTGGGGTACTTAGCTTTGAAGGATTTCCGAAACGCTGCGATATGCGCGACGTTGAGCAAAGACAGTTACCAAAAGACTCGACTGATTGCGAAACTTTTAGCGCCTCCTTCTGTGGCGGCGGTGATGAAAGCAAAAGGAGAAGAAGACACAACGATGGCAACAGACGACGGAGATAACGACGAAGAAGGTTTGTTGAACATATTAAAATCCATTCAGCTCGGACGGATTGTAGATGCAGACGCCATCAAGAGCAAATTGACGAAACCACACCACCTGAACGCCTTCGTCGCCGTCAACTTGGAGCATAACTTACTCTGTGTGAGTAAGTTGTACAAATCGATAACGTTAGTCGAGTTGTCCAACATTTTAAAAGTGAACGAACGCGAGGCGGAAAGAAAAGGAATCGAGATGATCAGTCAAGGGAAATTCAAAGGCGTTTTTGACCAAGAAGTTGGATTGTTGGAGTTTTTGAAGAACGAAGAGGAGGAGGAGGTCCACGCTTTGCGAACGCTGACCGACAAAATCGCGCAGGTGTGCGACTTGATTACGAAAAGTAAAAGCAAGGACGGCGTGCGAGCTTGAGGAGGTGAAATTGTAGAAGCAGCAGCAGCAACAGCATAGGTTATTCTTAGAAATGTAGTTGATATAGAAAAAGAGAGACAAAATCAATTTAAAATACAACTGTACACTGTTACACTATTCACTAATCCGCTATTCCTACAAGTTCCTCTCTTTCTCACACGAAATATCGCTCCTCCTCCTCGTCTTCTTTCTTCAGCCTCTTTTGCGATTTGCGTCCGTTGCGGTAGCCGACCCACCACAAATCGTGCAACTCCTTTTCGTTTTCGCACGAATAGCCTTGCTCGAACGCGTTGAGAATGTACCCGCGTTCACCAAAGTTTGGTTCGTTCTCTAACCCAAACTCATCGTCCGCGGTTGCGCCGGCTAACTCCCGCGTGCACCTGTCCTCTTCAACTATGGTAGTTCCATTATCGTCCATGGACGTTATTCCACTAATTCCACACACGTACGTGTCATCGATTAGGATGCGAGCGTCGCATCGAGGGCCGCATCGATGCGCTCTGCCAGTCTTCTCGCACAAGAATATTCCACCTATTCGATGATAGGAACACCCCCAGCTTTTCCCGCACTTGTGCTTCATGCGTTCTTCTTCTTCCACTTTTGATGGTACTGAGAAACCTTTTCTTTCCTTCCAAAACCGAATTGCGCCTTCCACGTTCTTCGCGGTAGATACCGACGCCGCGATTAAAACGTCGTTTGCTGGATCTGGCACCTCGCTTCGCTTTGAGGCTTGCACGTCCGCGTATATCTGCTTTTGAGATTCCGGCACGTTAAGTAACGCGTTGTGTAAATCCTTCTCGTCTCTCTCAAAGTATCTATTCCGAAATGTTTTGCTTCCTCGTTTTCGTTTTCGATTTGATTCGTGTTGCTCTTGTTCTTCTTCTTCTTCTTCTTTTCGTTTATTCTCTTCTTCGTCTTCATCATCATCGCTGCCAGTTGTTGTTGATGAGGTTGATTTTTCACTTCGCCACCGGTCGAAATACAATCGCTTCCAGATTGAATCTCTCCTCGCAACTTGCCTGAATATCTTACACGTTTGGCCAGAATTCGCCACGTCTTCCGCGCTGAGGTGTTTGAATACGTGCTCGATGATTTCTGAAGGAATAAACTTCCCTAAAAAGGAGTTCAATACCAACACCTTCTTCTTCTTCTCCTTCTTTTGTTTTTGTTTTTGTTGTTGAGAGAACTTCACCATCATCTGGAGAGTCAGCTCGTTGGCGAAGAGCTCGTCTTCCTCGTCGTCTTTATCGTCGTCGTCGTTCTCTTCTTTTTCTTTTTCTTTTTCTCCTTCTCGCTTCATGATGGGTGTCAATCGCGAGCGCGGAGAGAGTCTCGTCAGAAATGTTTTGCTCTTCTGTGTTCTACGAGATGATGTTTTTGAGGACAGTTGGGGAGAAAATAGGCATAGGGGAGTTTTGGAAAAAGCGGAAAAATACTTCTTAAAACTTACTTCATTAGTATTCGTTTTAGCCGAGAGAGAGAGAGAGAGAGAGAGAGAGAGAGAGATGAATGCGCGACAGAGAGAGAGAGAGAGAGAAAGGAAAAGAGAGACGTGATTATTTGAACGTCGACATCTGAACATCAAGACGAGACCGGGAACGAATGAGTGGGCTTGTGGTTGGTAAAGAAGACGACGAAAAATGCTGACGCTTCGTCTTAACGAACTCTCTGTTGATTATGCGGGGTCAACGATGAACAGAGGAAGAAGAAGGAGAAGAACGACAACAATAACAACGACAACAACGACTGTGCCAAAGAAAATTATCACCGCTCGTTCTTACCAGAATAGCAATCTCGAAGGATGTAAAAGAACAAACAGAAAACGACGACAAGGTTGGGAAATGTACATATCCTCGTTCGCTGGGACAGGAGGATTTGCGTCAGAGGACGAAGAAGGGAAACGACGAAGAGAGCAAGCGAGAGACTTGGTTCGTAATTTGTTAGACGCGTCATTCTTATCGTCAAATACTAATGGATGCAAACTTATTCCGTGCGATCGACCACCGTCGTCTTTATTAACAGGGTCTTTGCACCTGACGTATCGAGAACGCTCGGTCCCAGATGTTGAAAATTCCTTTATGCACAAATGTCAATTAGTTTCGTCTGCTTCATCGTCACCACCCATGGCAAGAAGATTTAGGTGTAGAAAAGCGAACAGATACATCGCACATTTGTTCTTTCAGATTTCAAAGCACAGTGCTGAGGCGGATATTCAGCTTTCTCGTTTCGATTTGTTTCATGGACACGTGTTCAAAAACGAAGACGTCGTTGGCATTTTATTTCACGCAAAAGAGTACTGTCGCTTCGACGAGAATACGTTCAATGTGGATTTGGGGTACTGTCAAATTGAGAGCTATGTTAAATATGACCCAAAACAAATGGAAAAGAGAAATATTATATGGGTAGCTTCTCTCCAAAGAGGAGGAGGAGGAGGAGGAGGAGAAGGAAGAGACGATGAGTTGCGCTACTCCATGGCAGTTCTCGATACTTCTCACTACTCCGAGCTCCTCTTCTCAGGTCAATCAGACTTTCATACAGTATACGAAGGCGACTTCGGCGACGTTCTAGGTGACGTGTTCTATTTCGATGCGTTGAAAAATCGGAAACCTCAGGAGCGAGTTATTGTTGCAACATCGACTAGTGCTAAAAATAGAAAGAAAGAAGGAAGTTTTGAGATTTGACCGCAACGCAACACAAATTTTGTTCGGTATCTCATTTACAAACGTTTTGATAATGGCTCGGACGATCCTTGACATCGCAAGAAAATGTGTAAAAAAAGCAGGTTTAGATGCTTACGAGCCGTCGGATGTGCCAGTCCGCGCGCTCCTGCTCGTGAAGATTGGTAAAAATGAAGGAGAAAGAGACAATATCGAACATGCAAAGACCACTTTTGAGAAGAAAATACTATCTGAAAGTAGAATAAACAGTGCAAAAGAGACGGGAAGAACGTACATATATACTGAATCTCGCATACTTTGTGCACTAGTCGATTCCTCAGCTGTTCAAATACGAAATATTATGGAAAATCTTTGCCGCGTTGTCGTTGGTCAACCCGGCCTCTTTTGTTTTGCGAGAGTTTTAAGCGTTTATAAAATACCGCCTTCTCAAAGTAAAGACTGCTTCCGCGATTATCAAACGAAAGTGGTTACAAAATCCGCTCAAGAACAGGAGCAAAATCGTCAAGAAGAAGAAAAACAGCAAATCTTAATCGTGGAAGAACAAGCGGAAGATTTATCACGAAACATAGAAGAAGACGAAGCTTCTGAAATATCGTCGTCTTTCGAGGAGGGAGAAGAAAAAGAAGAAAAAGAGGAAGACCAAAGAGGGATCGCGAGAGCTGCGTGCATTGAAACGTGCGTTCGTTTGGGTTCAGATATGCTCAAGAAAAAATCCAGAGTAGGTCCGATGAATTTTGATTTCGATAGTTTACTCCAATCCGAATTCATACCTACGCTTGAGGAATATCTAAAACTCTTCGCTAGTAAGCGTCTAATTCTAAACAGAGACGACGATTTCATCTTTCCTATTGTATCATAATAAGATCAAGTGTGTATTACTTTATACTATTTCTTATGCAGTTGCGTCTCTCTATTCTTTGTTGTTATTACACTGAGCGGTTTCATATGCTCTTGTGGATGTCTCTCTCTCTTAATTAATATGTATGTTAACTTTCTTGTCTCTTGTCTCTTCTCTTTATCACGCTTTTAATTCTTCTATTCGTCTACTTCAATTTAATCTCTTTCAAGCGTTCTTGCAAATAATCGTCCGAACTGATCGGTTCAGGATACCTGTTCGGTCTATCCTCTGACACGCACGACTCTAACGTATCAATCACGTAATCCGGGTTTGGATGCAAAAAATACGGCATCGAAAATCTAGGAATGTGCGCTCGTTCCTTTGGCGGGTTCACCACCCTGTGCGTCGTAGACGGCAAGACGTGATTGGTCAACCTTTGCAACATATCGCCGATGTTGCACGTCACACACCCTGGTGCCGGGTTCACGTCCAACCATTTTCCATCCTTCCTTAAGATTTGTAATCCACCTTCATCGGCTCCTAACAATAATGTAATCAAGTTAATATCCTCGTGCGCGCCGGCTCTGACGTGCCCCGCCGACTCTTCGGCGATAGGCGGGTAGTGAATGATTCGCAAAATAGAGTTTCCTTCGTCTACTTTATCGTCGAAGAAATGTCTGTCTTGCTTCAAATACACCGCTAACGCTTGTAAAACTCTGTTCCCAAGTTCATCTAAAGAGTAGAAAATGTGTTTCGCAGACTCTGTAAATCCTTCGATTTCGTTCACCTCCACGTTTGGAGGCATGAATTTCTCAAATTTATGTCCTTTTGTTGGTAAATCGCGCCCTTGATGCCAAAACTCTTTCAAATCTGATTTGGTCGCTCCTTTCGCGGTCTCCCTACCGAACGCAGTAAATCCTCTCGCCCCACCTTTCCCTGGCAAGTGATACTTCTCCTTCTCCTCTTGACTCAAATCTTCAAAAAAAGATTTCGATAACCGAAAAGCTCGTTCGATGTCTGTTTGCGCCACTCCGTGGTTTTCTAAGATGACGAAGCCGTATTTCTCGTACGCTTCGCCGAGTTTATTCACAAACTGATCGAAATCAGTCTCGTATAAAGTCAAAGAGACGGTTGGGACGAAATCATCTTCTTCGCCTTCTTCTTCAACTCCTCCTCCCACGATGATGGTCATAGTCGTCTCTTTCTTTCTTTCTTTTTTGTCGTGTGCTTTTGGCTTCTGCTTGGTCCTTTTTTCGAATTTTTTGGTTGCTTTGCGGCAAAAGAAGGTAAAATTTAGGTTTAGAGCTGCTCGCCTCATAAACCATATCCAAGACCACGTCAGTCCTTTCCTGTCATCTTACACAGACAGAGAAAAAAAGCACGCGCGCTCGAAGAACGAACACTCTACTCTCTTCCCACATATTCACACATCATCGTCTTATTTATTTGCGTACTCTCATGATGAGCGTAATGATGATGGCTTCAGCCGAACCGACGGCCGCAGGGATGGCCTCGTCGTCGTCGTCGTCGAGAAGACGACGGGGACGAAGCTTCGTGACGGCTTCGGTTTCATCGGCTTCATCGTCGTCTTCTTCGTCTTCATCACATCCGACCACTCGTTCTAACACGAGAGAACGATACGGCGCTAATGTCAACGCAACTGTCACTCACATACATTCGAGAAGAGGCGGACTGCTTGCGGCGAACGCGGCGGCCGGGCCGGCGCCGGATTTCTTAGTCGCCAAACTCGACGCCAACGAAAAGATGCACAAGGAGTTGATGGATAAGTTAGCCGACCCGGCGGTCCAAGGGGACTCGAAGGAGTTTCAAAAGGTTTCCAAAGCCATGGGGGCGCTGCAAGATGTTGTTCACACGTATCAGAAGTACAAGGAGTGTTTACAAGGGAGCGAGGAGGCGAAGGCGATGGCGAAAGAAGCCGCCGGAGACGACGAGATGGTCGCCATGGCAAAGGAAGAGGCGGATAGTTTGATGCAAGAAGCAGAGACATTAGTCGACCAGTTGACGTTATCTTTGTTACCAACGGATCCGTTGGACTCAAAAAATATTATGTTAGAAATGCGAGCGGGGACCGGTGGCGACGAGGCGGCTATCTTCGTTGGCGATTTGCACAGGATGTATACTAGATTCGCGCAAACGGAAGGATGGAAAATGGAGACGGTGTCGTCCTCGTCCGGTGATTTTGGCGGATATAAAGAAATCGTAGTTGAAATTAAAGGCGAAAACGTGTATTCGCAATTGAAATGGGAGGCTGGAGTTCATCGAGTGCAAAGAGTTCCGTCGACAGATGCGCAAGGTAGAATCCAAACGTCGACGGCAACTGTCGCGGTGATGCCGGAAGCGGACGAAGTTGAAGTTGAAATAAAAGACGAAGATTTGGAAATCCAAACTGCGAGATCCGGTGGAGCGGGTGGCCAAAACGTGAATAAGGTCGAAACGGCGATTGATATGTTCCACAAACCGTCCGGAATTAGAGTTTTTTGCTCCGAGCAACGAACGCAGTTGAAGAACCGCATTCGAGCCATGCAAATTTTAAGGAACAAGTTGTTCGAGATACAGTTAGAAGAAAGAAACAAAGAAATAGCAGGGGCTAGAAAAGCGCAAGTTGGTTCTGGCGCTCGGTCAGAAAAGATTCGCACGTATAACTGGAAAGACTCGAGAGTTTCTGACCACAGATTGCAAAAGAACTTCCCGCTCGAAAACTTTATGAACGGTGAAATCAAAGACTCCATCGCGTCTTGTCAATCTCTCGAGCAACAAGATCGGTTAGCGGAGTTGAACGCAGAGTTGATGGCGGAAAAGTAATGACGTTGATGAACTTTTATGAGTATTGTAACGTATGAATACCGAGCTCTTTCTTCTTCCTCCTATCCCATCGCATTATCGTTCTCGATATATTTTTAGAATTGTGCTTTTCTTCTCACGAAAACAAAACGTTCAGAAAGTACTTCCTCAAAAAAGTTTGACCCGCTCTCGCGCTTTCTCCTTCGAACACAAGCACAATCGGCATGGACGATGATGTAGCAGCGAACGCAACATCTCATTCACTCCGGGTCGATTTGAAGCGTAACTATGGTTTAAACAGCGTCAGACGTGACAATGTCGCCTTCGTGGACCACGAAACCATCGCGTTCTCCGTTGGAAATTTGGTCCAGTTTTTGCGCGTAAAAAATACGACCGCGAAAGAAGAGGAAGAGAACTTCTTTATGCGCTCGCGTCGATTACGGGAGATTGGGGCAATTGCCGTGCATCCAGAGCGAACATTTGTTGCGCTCTGCGAAGGTGAGATCGGTTGCGTGAACGAGAGGAGAGAGGAAGAGGAAGAAGACGAGTGTGCTCGCGTCGACGTGTACGCGTATCCGTCTCTCGTGTTGAAAAAAACTTTAAGAGGAGGTGCGAAATCGAAATACGCGCTCGCAAAATTCTCGCCGGATGGGACCATGTTAGCAACGGTTTCGAGCGCGCCAGACTATTTGTTGACTATTTGGGATTGGGAAAACGAATCGTCCATTTTACGTTGCAAAGCGTTCTCGCAAGAAGTTTTCGGTTTATCGTTCTCACTGACTGTATACGGGCAGTTGACGACGTGGGGGACCGGTCACGTTAGATTTTGGAAGATGGCTGATACTTTTACCGGATTAAAGTTACACGGATCACTTGGGAAGTTTGGAGCGGAGCCATTGTCGGATGTTTGTGCGACGTGTGAATCGGGCGATGGAAAGATAACTTTGAGCGGGACAGGATCGGGTGCGATATTGGCGTGGAGTGGCGGATTAATCGAAACTAAGTTTTGTATCGACGAGGAGATTACATGTCACGATGGCGCGATAAACTCCATGCATTTGCGCAGAGTCATGATGCGGGATGAAATGCGAGAGCAACAGCAGCGCGTGCAGCTTATTACTGCGGGAGAAGATGGATACGTGCGAGCCTGGGATGCGGATGAAATTTGGACCATTGTGGAGACGCCGGAGACACCGTTCGTGCAGAAGATCAAGCCAATATTCGAGTATTATCTCGGGGACACGGTAAGCTGTAAGAATTTAATCGTCAGCGACGATAGCAACAATAACAAGCTCGTCGTTCAGAACGCATGCGGTAGTTTACTCGAATTAGACCTTGCTGACGGAACATCGCAAGAAATATTTGAGGCGCACTCAGGAGCAATTGCGGGATGCGACGTTTCCTTCGTGAGCCCGCATTTTTTCACAACCGGTGACGATAAGACGGTTCGATGCTACGACTACTCTCAGTGCAAGCTTCTTTTCACGTCAAGATTCCAAGCGCGAGGGACTGTTTTGAAAGTCTTCCCGAAAGTAGTAGATACGTCCTCGCGGTTAGTTTTAGTTGGTTTCAGTGACGGTGTCGTTCGCGTGCTTTTACGAAGCGAAGCGTCGTTTATAGTTTTAGAGAGCGTCAAACCACACACAGACGCCATCGTATCGATAGATTGGAATTCAGAAGGGTCCAAATTTGCGACTGCATCGAAAGATAAGACGATATTCTTGTTTACTGTGGAAGCGAAAGGAAAACTTGCGCCGATTGGTTTTGTTCGACTCGATAAAGTCCCAAAGCATATCGAGTACGATAAGTCAAAGAGTACCGCAGACAAGAATGTCATAGACATTTATTTTCAAAAGAAGGGCGATAAGGTAGCTCGTCTTCTTTCGACAAATTTGCCGAAGATCAGTACGGATACTTTCGAGCTCGAAGCCTGTTTCGTATCGATCGAAAATACTTCTGTCGAAGAAGTGTGTTGTTCGCAAACCTCTCATTCCGGCAGGTTTCTAGTTCAAGGGTTTGTAAATGGTTCCGTATCGTTGCGTATTTTGAATCAAAATAGAAGTGAAGAGAAGGAAGGCGAAGAAGAGGCTGATTTCGCTCATGAGGAGCAAGTCTGGGTCGAAAAGAAGGTTCACGTATCGAAAATTACAGGTGTAGCTGTAACATACGACGATCAATATCTCGTGAGCGCGAGCGAAGACGGATCGTTGCTTTTGTTTGAGTTGAAATCAAAGTTTGGTTCTTATAAAGTACCGGAAGGATTGCGTGAAAGTAATTTAGATTATGGGAAGGCAATCGCTGAAGATATCGAGATTGACGAGTTTCCTTCTATGGAGCAAGCGAAAACGTTGGCGAGAGAGTCGCAGATTTCCAACGACGCAGAGAAGACGAGAAAGCGAACATTAGAGAAATTAAACGAGCTTCGTAAAGAATTTAAGTCGTTGATCGAAGCAAATAAGAAATTGAAAAGTGTTGACATACTTCCTGAATCTGCTTTTGAGGTGGATGTGGATCTTCTTGAAATCATGAAAAAGAAAACAGCTGTCGATGTCGAACGCGGAGAGAGAGAAATGGCATGTAGACTTGAACGTGCTGAAATTATTTTAGAAAGGCTTAAAAAGCGGTATCGAGACGATGTTGAAGCTTGTTGTGAAGAGCTGCATGCGCATTTTGAAGCGAATATCGATGATGAAGCGACGAGTCGATACGAGTTTTCGTGCGAGTCCTTCAGTTTGATGAAAGAGGACTCCAGCGAGGAGGACGAAGACGAGGATCAAGATTACGACGAAAGGGCCGTATTACCAGCCGGAGATGCTTCTATAATTTCTGACGAAACTTCCACAATCACATCAAATGTTGAGGCTCCGAGAGTGAGCGACATTTACGAAGAAATTAGCAGAGAAAAGAGCGATCTCACATCTCAAGAGATACGAAGAATAGAGCGTCAAAAGCGATCGGAAGAGATGGCTGCGTTCGAGCTCACAAGACCAATCGACGAGTCCGAAACGAATATCGAAGATGATTTAGAAATAATCGAAGCTCGCAACCGCATAAGTGATTTCCCGTTGAAGTCGGATCCTCTAGCAACGATAGTGAAAGAAAAGCGAGCAAACGTGGAATTGAAAGACGATGCGTTGACTCGAGTCAATGCAAAAATTCGAGAGATAAAAGTCGCGTTCAATGCAGAGTTCCAAGCGTTGAAAGACGAAAGCGCAACACTGCCAAACGACGAATACAACGATAAATTAAGAAAGTTGTGCCTATCGAAAGCAATAGCGGCGCGAAAGTGCAAATCTCTCGAGTTGCAAAGATTCATTCTCGAGCGTGAACTCGAAATAATCGAGAAGAAGCACGACGCCGGTGATATAGCCTGGGAAAAGAAACTTTACGCTGCCGAAGAGAACATGCGCGCAAAGAAAGCGTCGGTAAAGAAATACACGAAACGATACAAAGAACGCGAGACTAATTTGATCCACGCCGACAACGCCTTGCAGAATTTGATGAAAGTTTATGAAAACAGTTTACCGCCAGGCGCCCCGAGAGCCAAACTGTTCAAAGTGTTTATGCGCGACATTGAAGATGGAATCGAAGAAAAATGCCCGACCGGATGCGAAGAAGACGTATACGAAAGAGTGGTGCAGTTACGGACGAAGCGTCGCGAGCTCGAAGCGGCAAAAGTCGATGCCATGAACGAGTCCGAGAAAGCGAAGACGTTTTTAGAAGAAAAAGTAAAGGAGATGGAAGTTGCCGTGGCGGCTTTGAAAGATACTACTGCGGATAAAGAAGTGTTCGAGAAGAAGAAGCAAGCAGATCTGAACCAAATAGAAATTTACGTCACTTTGAAAGCGCACGAGATTCTTCATTTTGACGCAGACTCGACGGATTCCGTTTCGAGTGTGAAGCTGGGATCTGCCGAAAACGGTTTGGTTTTTGCAAACTCGGCGATCGAGAAGTTGAAGCTCGAGATTGAACATCTGAATGGTGAAATATCGTCCCTTAAAAAGTCCCAGCAAGAACTGAAGAAACAATTTGCGGCTTTAGAGATTGAACGAAAAGAAGAAGAAGTGAAAGAGCGCGACTTAGAGGCGAAAGAGATAGATGTCCAGATGCGAAAATTTGGTCAAATTGTCGATTTAGACGCGTTGGACACCATGGCGAGAGAAGCGAGAGGGGGCGAAGAATTGAAGATTAAGTTAAGAGCGCAGGAAACCTATCACGCGAAAGAAGCTGCGGAGTGGAGAAAGTCCATCCAGCAAAGTAACGACGAGTACACAGCGCTCATTGAACAGCACACTTTGCTTTTGCAAAAAATAGCCGCTTCGAAAAGAGCGCTATTGACGAAAAAGAGAGGAGCAGTTGCAAGCTAACTACGCGTAACTTTTAAGTTTCTGAATGATGAAGACTACTGTAAATATTAATCTATTCTGCTATAATCTAAAGCGTGCGTTAAAAATCTATCTATAAAAGTGAAACAGAAGGCGGAGCAGTTGCAGTTCCGTTTTGCGGGTTGGTTTGTCCTCCTCCTCGTTCAGAAACGGTCAAGTCCTCAAAGCCTGCAAAAGCGTCGTTCTGATTATTTGGCACTTGTTGTTGCTCGAACATCTTCATCCGTTCCGCTATGCTAACTCCTACTTTTGGCAGTTGCTCTCGTTGATTTCGCTCTTCTTGTTCTCCATCGCTTACTTCTTCTGCTGTCGTTTCCATCGTCGTTTCTGTCGTCTTCGTTATCGTGTCTTTTTCTTCTCCCTCTTCGCTCCTCCCAACGTTTTCTGTTTCTTTTGGTCTTGTTTTTACAGGCATCGCTTTTGACACTCCTCCTCCAAATGCAATCGCCACCGCGACTTTGAACTCGGCATCCGTGAGAGACAAAAGCTCCAACGCAGAAGACGACTTCTGTTTTTGTTTTTGTTGTTTTTGTTTTTGTTGTTGTTGTTGTTGTTGTTTAACAGTTGTCGTCACCGTTGGAGTTGGTTTCAGAGTTTCTTCTGCTTTCCCAGCGTTCTCAAAATCACCAAAGTCGTCGTCGTCGTCCTCCAAAGCGTTCTCATCATCGACTGACATTTGTTTATTCGCGCTCTTCTTCTTCTCTTCCTCTCTCTCTCTCTCTCTCTCTCTCTCTTTCTCGGGCTCTCGCACGTAAGAACAAATGATGAGAGAAGAAGTTTTATGACGAGATGCGCGGGCGTTGGAATTTTTCTTTTTTCTTTTTTCTCTCTGCTTTTTCCTTGTTGGTTTCCTTCATTCAGCCGACGCCTGTGAAAGGCTACAGAAGGAAGAAGTTGTTGTGAGAAGGAGAGAGAGAGAGAGGAAGAGAGAGAGGAAGAGAGAGAGAGAGAGAGAGTAAGAGGAAAATAGATAGATAGTTAAGAGAGTAAAGAAGATGACAGACACTTGGCAACTTTCCGCGGTGGCGAGTTTAGTCGAGGACATCGACAAGAAAATTCTCGTCGTTCTGAGAGACAACTCGAACATCGTCGGGACGTTGCGATCGTTCGACCAGTTTGCGAACATTGTTTTAGAAAACGCGGTGGAACGAATGATCGTTGGAACGCACTATTCAGACGTACCTCTCGGATTATACATCGTGAGGGGAGAAAATGTCGTTTTAATGGGAGATGTAGACGAAGCCATCGAGTTGAAAGGATTGACGTGGGTCGAGAACGACGAGATTCGACGAATGAAGGATGCGGAAATGGAAGCGGACAAAATGCACGGACTGATTGCGAGGAATTTGGACATGTTGTTAGACGACTAAAATGTCACACAAATCATTTCGATGTCTCGCTCTGAAATAGAACAAGAACGGTAAGTAGATTTTTATATCGAGCGCGCGATGCGGAGTATGTATATCGCACGTATATGTGAAATAACAAGAAGAAAAGCTATGATGGACAACATACCATGCTAATACTGATACTCCGTCTTTTACGGGCGTTGTAAATGTAAACCGATCGATAGGACTGAGCTTTGCCCTGTTATATAATTGCATATATGTGCGAATACATATCTCTCGTTGTTGGTAGTAGCTGCAATGACGAACTTTGCACGTGGAAGTGCTCGTGGTGATCTTCTGTGAGCCAACGATAATAACCAATGGATCCTTCAGAGCAGTCTTCAAAAACATTTGTTTCGCTCGTTTTATTTTGCGCACGTTGTTATATCTCTGACTCACGTCCGTCCTTTCACCAATTCACGACTACAGAGCAGGAACAAAAGAAAAGGATAGAATTCACACGAAAAAGGAGCGCTTTTTAAAGTTCCGTGAGTTCTCATAGTAATACAAAGAATAAGTTCCGGAGCGTTTTTGTTGTATATCCGAGTTATAAATTTTCATTTACAAAGCTTTATTCGTACAAAGTTTTACAATTTAGTTTTCTCCGGGTAGCTCGCCATTTCGGCAACACCACACATACCCGAAGGACTCTCAACATCTCTCGCGATCCGGATGTAGCCTCCTTCTCCCCACTGCTCGCTCCACGAGTTTTTAATTTTCCAATATTTCTTCGTCGCGCCCGGGATGATGACGTTTGAGCTGTTGTGATCGATGCCATAACCAACGACTAAAACGCCATGGTCAAGCTGCGTGCCACAATCTTCGGCGTGATACACACCTCCTCCGTATAATTGGAACGATCGCTGGTCGGCTTCAATCGCAACCGAGACGGGCTGTTGTGACACGGCTTTTTTCAAAGCGGTTTCGTCGTTCGACGGCACGTCGTTAAATCCATCGATCGAGGCAATGTGCAATAAAGTTTTTCTCGTTTTGCAGTCATCGAAGGAAGCCTTGTACTGGTACTGCTTTTCGCTGTCAACGCCTCCGTTTTCAACGATCCATTCGAAAGCATTATCCATTAAACCACCATTGCAGCCTTGATTGCCTCCTTCTCTGGCGCACGACACCAACTCTTGTTCGGACAAAGAGACGAGCTTTCCAGTTCTAATCGCGTTTATGCCTTCCACCGCCCCAATCGCGGAGAACGCCCAACACGACCCACACGAGCCTTGATTTTTTGGCGTTGTGATGACACCTTCATCGACCCAATCGATAGACTCCGGCGCTTCCACTCCTTCGTATTCCCACAGGGAAACGTCTTTGGCCGCCTCTCCGGAATCTTTCTTTCGCCGTAAAGATTTTTTAAACCCGAGCATCTTTCGGTACTCCTCTCTCGTGTGCGCGGCAAACTTATTCATCTCGACGTAATGCGAGACTTTCCCGGCGACATATTTCGCGTTGTGTTCGAGCACGAACAAATAATTCTCTCCGAAAATCTTTAATCGTTTCAATCGTTCCTCCGCGTTTGCGATTTCTTTATCGTATTTCACCAACCACGCGTCAAAGGCGTCCTCGATCTTACTCTCTCGGAGAACTCGCTTATCATCATCGTTTCGCAGAACTAACTCGACTTCATCAGTCTTCTCGTTGATGGTATTTTCAGGCTCGAGACGAATCGCCGTCGTCGCGGTCGGGAGAAACGAGAGGGAAAGAATCGCTAACGTCGTTAAAAGGAGGAAGAAGAACGACTGATGAAGTGCTGGTGTTTTCTTCATCATTTTTGTCTCTTCGCGTTTCAAACCGTTGTTTTTGCGACGTCGACGGTGCCTTTCTTAATAAATGAAGTCTTTTTCTTCTTCTCTTTAAGAAAGAATCAACTCGCGTTTTGCGCGCTCGCCCGAAGAAAGAGTTGAATATGTTGTGTTCTATTTGTGCGCGTGCGTGCGTGCGCGTGTGTATATATTTTAAACGCGCAAAAGCGAAAAGAATAATAGCGTGGAGACGAAGTTTTTTATTCGTTTCGAAGCGACAAGCGACAGAGACTCACTTTTTCAGTCACGAAGGCAAGACCCAAACGAGCAAATTCCAAACAGGAATCTTTCGTCAGAAACAGAAGTTCGTCCAGTGACATAGAGAACGAAAGGTACGCACACACAGTTTTGTTACGAGCACACAACACGCGTGCACGCGTCGAATAACACTCTCCAAACGCAACGATATCGCCATTTACGGCGCGTCCGATTCGCGAGCGTGGATACGTAGTGAAAGACGATTGTCTCCGTTGTTTTCTTTTTGCGCGCGTACATTTTTTGCCTGTGTTTTTGACCCTCGCCGCGAGTCCGGAAATGCGTGGGTATTGGGTACATGCGAACGTATACGTTGAGATTTAGGGCGGTAAACAGAACGTTTAATCGCGTTTACGTTTGATTACGCGCTCTTTTCTGTTGACTGTTGCGTTTGTGTGTCGCCAAGTAGAGCGCGTTCGAGTTCCATTCTTTGGACCCAAAATGGGAGAAAAAGGCAGAGAAAGAAATGCATGACACTTTTGATTTACACACTAGTTATACTCACATCTCACTCTTTACGTCTTTCCTGAACAACAGATGCCGCCGAAAGCGCCAGAGTCAAAGGCCGCGAAGTTAGCGAAAGCTGCCGCGGGGGGTAAAGCCAAAAAGAAGAAGTGGTCCAAAGGGAAATCCAAGGAGAAGGCGCAAAACCAGGTCTTGTTTGAACAATCCACTTACGATAAGTTACTCGCGGAAGTCCCGAAGTACAAGATGATCACCGTATCCATCTTGTGCGATCGTTTGAGAATCACGTGCTCGTTAGCCAGAAAGGGTATCGCTATCTTGGTCGCCAAGGGTTTGATCAAGCCGGTCGTTAGACACTCGCAACAAGACGTTTATACGAGAGCAATTGCCGAAGCGTAAAACAAATATACTACATTTATTAGAGTTGGATTAGAAAACATAGCTTAAAGAAGACTATTATTCGTGTGATGAATACATATCATATCATATAATTGTTCGTAAACACATTAATATATCATCGTTCTGTGAAACATGCTTCCCCCGTTCTTTTCCTTCTCGCGTCTTGCCGTTTTCTTTATTTTTTCCAGACGAGCGAAACGTCGTCACTTCGCAGACAAACACATCTGATTATCTTCAACGCTGAAAGAAACGATTCTTTGCAGCAAATGTCACGTGGAGTCACACAACCTCTCGCATCCATCGCAGAAGTCCGCAGGATTACTCGTTCTTCTCGTGTGCCCTCATGCACGAGCAACGCTGCCGCGACTTCTTCTTCTTCTTCTTCTTCTTCCCAAAAAAGCAGTTACGAGTCGTCGCATTGGAATGAAAGATATGAGAAAGAGTCACACGAATGGATGTGGACGTTCACGGATGAAGAAAATGACGAGATTGAACTTGCCTTGCGACATTTCAGAGCTACAAATTTGGACGTAATGGACGTTACCGCGGAAACATTCCCGTTGAGTTCGTCTTTTCAAAACAAGCTATTGGCTATGAGGGACGAAATCCTCCAAGGGAGAGGTTTCGCAGTGCAAAGAGGACTGACCGTGGCGCGATATTCGAACAAAGATATTTGCACGATATTTTGTGCGATTGGAAAAATAATGGGCATACCAGTGAGCCAGAATAAATTCGGTCACGTGTTAGGGCACGTGTATGATTTGGGAAATGATCCGCTTTCGCCTTCAACACGACTGTATACGACCAGCGCTGCGCAACCTTTCCATACTGATTCTGCGGATATAGTTGGTTTGCTCTGTATACGAAACGCCTCAGAGGGAGGTGACTCCCAATGGGTATCCTCTGTTCGCTGCTACGAAGAGATAAAGAGAGAGCGAGCAGATTTAGCAGAAGTTTTGTTGCAACCGTTTTTTGTTTCTCGAAAAGGCGAGATACCACCGGGATGCGGGCCTACTTACGAGATGGCTGTCTTTCACGAAGTAGAAGACGATCGAACGGGCGAGAAAAATATAATCGGTATCTACGATCGATCCTTCATAGACGCAGCTCAGACGATAGAGGGAACTCCAAAATTAACTAGTTTACAAATCGAAGCCTTAAATTATCTCGACGCGCTCTGCGTAAAACGACAGATTGAGATGCGCTTACAATCTGGAGACATCCAATGGCTGCACAACCACACGACTTTCCACGCGCGCAGCGCTTTCAAAAAAGAAAGCGAGTTCCCGAGACATTTATTGCGCCTCTGGCTTTCGCCCGAAAACGGAATTAAACTCCCAGACGCGTTCAAAACGAGATTCAACTCGACTGAACGAGGGAGTCCAAACCGCGGCGGCATCAAAATCAAGGACGATGTGAAACTCGTTTGCCCGTTAGAACCGTAGTAGTTTTTAGTCGACACACACCATACCTGTAACCAACACAAATTCATATTATTTTTATAAAATTGAAGGCACCTGTAACAAAGTAACGCCTCAAAAATATAATGTCGACCAGCGGCGGATACGGTGGTAAAACCATCGTCGTCACCACAGCGGCAGTTGGTGCGTTCGTTGCCACCGTCGGCGCCGTGTTTGCGTACACCAACAGCGAAGAGTACCAATCTTCTTCCTCCTCTTCTTCTTCTTCCTCATCGAATTGGAAAAGAAAAATCCTCGACTCGTTTTTAACGACCTCTTCGTACGTGACGAATAAAGCGAGTCAAATGAAATCCGAACACCGAAGAAGAGAGAAGAAAATGCTCACGACTCAAATGTGGTTCGATGGATGCGACGAGTCAGGCCGTATTGTAAACCCTGAGGCCATGAGGAAGATTATCATCGAAGGCGGTATCGAATCCGCGTTGCGTCAAGAAGTGTACCCGTTCTTGTTGAACATAAGGGACCCGAAGGACTCCGCGGTGGAAGTTGAACAGGCGAAACAGATGCGGAAAGTCAAATACGACGCGTTGAGGAAACGATGTAAAGAGCTGGAACTGATGATGAAGAGTGGAAAGGCGTATAGTAAAGACTCGTTACCTCCGAGAGATTTGGGCGTCTTCACGGAAAATGCCCCTGTAATCAAAGCGGATGCGCCGAGAACGACTTTTGTATACGGAGAATTCGCGGCAACGTACGACGCGTGCGACGACGCGAATACCGCCGCGCTATTAGAAAAGGATTTGAACGTTTTGAGTAGTGGTGATAAAAAGAATAGTAAGAAAAAATCATGGGAAGTAGTGCAGACACAGCGGTGTCGGAAAATCTTGGAAGCTTTCGCGCTTTATGATCCAACAGTTGGGTATTGTCAAGGAATGAACGAGTTGGCGGCTGGATTTTTACGAGACTGCGTGGATGAATCCGAAGCGTTTTGGTGCTTCGCGCATTTTACTTCCGGAGCGTTTAGAAGTCATTTTGTCATCTCCGGACATGCGCATTTAGACGGCGGCATTTCAGAACGCTTGCTCGCTTTGTCGACAATTTTTCAAATATGCGATAAACCGCTTTGGAAACATCTCCACTCTTTGAATAGCGAGAACTGCATGTTTGCATTTCGATCGGTTGTTGTGTTACTTTCGCGTGAATTGGACGTCTCTTCAACGATATTTCTTTGGGACGTGTTGATGGCGACGAGAGATTTCGCCCCAACTGCTGAAGCGACGGCGATGTCGGCGGCTGCGGCGGTGTACGAAGAACGTAACAATTCACAATTCGATGGCGACTCAGACATTTTAGAAGTTTTAACGGTCGGTGGAGGACGATTGTTTTTACACGTCGTAGCAGCTGCGTTTCTAGAAATGCGGCACAGTGTGTTTTCCTGCAAAAATTACGACGACCTGTTGCAGCTGTGTAGCCGCATGCCAGCGCAACAGTTTAGCGTTTCGAGACTCTTGGCGAAAGCGAAGGTATTGCTCAGCAAAACAAGAGGCGTGGGCGAAGCAAAAGTTTCCCAAAACGTGGCGGCAGCCGCGCTTTTTTAGTTTTTGAATTAGTATCGTTACAAATAATTTACGGCTTTATCGCCAACCGCATACTCGCCTTGAATGTCAGTAGGCGCCATTTTCGAACCTTTTTCAGGAATGCCAGACAAATCGACGCATTTAACCTCACCTAACTCAAACGGATAATCTAAATGGTGTCTCCCCAAATCGGTTCCATATAACGCCGCACAAAAACACGACAGTGTATCCGCATGCGAAACCAATACGATATCCGTGCCGAAATATGTAGCCTCTAATCTCGTGAACGCTTCGAGCGTCCTTCTGTACAAATCTCTCACCGACTCAACGCTTGCAGACGGCTGCAAAGAGTCCGACACAGGTGGAGGCGTCGATAGAGGATCTTTCAAATCGTTTTCCCAGACTTCTTTCCAATTTGATTGGTCCTGGAAATCTAAACTTCCCATCTTTCTCGGGTCCAACAAACCGCTGAACTCTGTCCTCACTTCGCTAAAGAGTAATCCTAAGTCTTCTCGCATAACCAGCGCCGTTTGGAACGACCGCTGAAAATTACTCGTGTATAACCACGACGGCGAACCGTCGTACTCTTCGACAATAATTCTCGCAGCTTCGTGCACTTGTTCCACGCCTTTTGCGGTCAATCCGTAAGTGGTGTCATATTTATAACTCGGATTCGATAATATCTGATTTCGTACGTCTAACGTACTCTCCCCGTGTCTGACGAGGAAGTATCTGTTGTGCAATCGACTGGGTAAATCAATGAACGCTTTCGCTTCTTCCGTGTTGTCGTAATATTTCGTTCCTAAAACCAATCCACTCGCTGCTAACAAAGCTTTCCGTCTGTTCGTCGTCGTCGTCTTCTTCTCGCTCGGAGTAACCACATTTCCAATCGGGGACGAACACGAAGCGCCTCTCGAATTCAACCGGCGATTAGATGAGCGATTCTCTCCTCGTCGTCGGTTTGTGCGATGTTCATCATTTCGAAATAAACCTCTTCTTCTTTGCCTGTTAAATACGTATGCTGTTTCTACCTGGGCTGCTTTCGTCGTCGTCGTCGTCGTTCGAGTCATCGTGTTTGCGAATATTTAAAAATTGAACCACCTCAAAGAGCAAAAGATATGACGAAGGACAGAAAAAGTGAGAATTTAAGGAAAAGCGCGGGAGTGCCCAGCCAGCACAGAGCGACAAAAAAAGGTGCACGGAAAAAATTAAAGAGAAAAAAGAAAGAAGAATGGGGAAGAAACGACCGCCATCTTCGGATGAAGAGGAGGATAAAGAGGACGAGGAAGAGGAAGAGGAATTAAACTTGGAAGCGTTTGAAGATTCAGAGGAAGAAGAGTACGATTCAGACGTGCGTATTTCGTAGAAATATATTTGTAAAGCTTTCGGAATGCAAAAAGCAGCCGCCATTGGTTTCTTTCTTTTTATCCTTCGCGTTCCTCTAACGCGCGGTTCTTCTCTCATCTCTCCTTCGCTCGCGCATTGGTTTATACGCATTTTGCGCGCATAACTGACCCATCTTCTTTTCTCTCCTTTTTCTGAATGCCGACAAAACAAACAGGAGGAACTCGAAGCAGAAATGAAAGCGTTAGAAAGCATACAAGCAGATCGACGGAAACAGCAACACTCGAATCACCCCTCGCACTCTTCTCGCGACGCGAACAAAGTTTTCGTCAACAACAAAACGGGATTGAAGCAATCTTTGGAAGATTTTCAGTGGACGAATAAAGCGAATTGGTTCGACCATCTCGTCGTCGTTGGAGAGAACAGAGAGGAAAAGTTAGAAACGGTGGATGATGATCTCACTCGAGAGACGTTCTTTTACGAACGGGCGTTGGAGTCGGCGAACCAGGCGGTGAAGAAGTTGAAGAAACTCGGAGTTCCAGTGAAGAGACCGCACGATTATTACGCGGAGATGGTGAAATCGGACGAACACATGAAGAAAGTCCGCTCGGAGTTGATGTATGAGCAGCAACAGTTAGAAATTAGAGACGAGAGACGAAAGACGAGAGAGGCAAAGAGATACGGCAAGCAAGTCCAAGCCGAAAAAGTGAAGCAACGAACGCTGGCGAAGAAGGAAGCTATTAAAGACTTAGATAAATGGAGGTCGCAGAGGAAGAAGTCTGGGTTCGCAGACGACGGGAAGGCGCCGTTTGAAGGTGCCGGCGGAGATGTGAAGAGAAAAAGAGAAACCCGAGACTCTAAGTTTGGTTTTGGCGGCAAAAAGAGGGTGCGTCGTTTTATTTTGTGTTGTTCTTTCAAAGAATTCGTCTCGTTTCTTCCATTTCGTTTAGGCGGATATAGGGGGTGCTGCCCGCATCCCCTGCATCAATGCGACTGGGGCATCGAAAACTTCCACGGTGTATATCCCTGCTCAAACGCCTTACATAGACCGGCGGTTGTAGGCGTCAGCAATTTATTTTGTTTTCGCCTCCCTAACCGGGGTGAGCATATTCCATTGCCTAGGCAAAGCGGCGTCGCTGCAGTTATGTCACGGGACAGACCATGCTATCTATATTCTTCTTCTCTTTCTCTTTCTTTCTCGTTTACTTGTTTAGTCCTTCGTCATCTATGAAAAATATTAACGACGCGTTCATCTCTGTTCTATTTCTTTTCTACACGCAGGGAATGAAACGAAACGATAAGAATTCGGCAAGGGACATGTCTGATTACAAACCGGCGAGTTTCGATCGAGGAGGCAACGGCAAATACGCATCCGGCGGCGGTGGTCGAAAAGGAGGTAAAGGAAAGAAAAGATGAAAAAACTTGCTTGAAAGCCAACTACAGTAGCATTTGTTATTAGCATTACCTTAATTATACACAATACATTTGATTTAATATTCCTACAACTATCACGTCAAAAAGCGCTCGTCAAACTTCCCATCCGCGTCGAATCTGCATTCGTCTTTCTTGCCCAACAAATTGTATCTATTACTCGCTACCGCCGTATACACTGTATCCCGTATAAATGTCGGCACAAACGCATTCGCAACTTTCGCAAACGGAGATAACGGTATCCCGTAAAAGTTCCCGAGTTTTGCGCCGATCCTTAATACCGCATCCGATTTGAAATAGAATTTTAACTCGTTGTTGTTGTTGTTGTTGCTCTGTCCTTCGCCTTTTTCGACCAGCACTATCGAGCTGATATCATCCCGTCTCTTCCCAGCTTTCTCTAATAACGTTTTTCCTAGTTCCGATTGCAAGGCTGCGAACCGTAACGCGCCGTCTGGCGTGTTGTCCGTATCCAAAACGAAATTCACTCCTCCGTGGCACAAGTTACACACGCCGTCGAATAATATTACCGGTCGAGAATCTGAATCGGAGAAAACGTCCTCGAGAAGGTTGGTTTTTGAGAACGATGACGACGACACAGAAGCTTTGACGATGTTCTTCTTTCTTTTCGATGAAGATGACGTTGACGAGAGTCGACGAGAACTTCTTCTCGGTGTGTTCTTCTTCGTGATTTTGTTCGTCGTACTATTCCTCTTTGAATTGAACGTCATTTGTGATGCGCGAGTTGTACATTCCATTGACTCTCTCTCGCTCTTTTTCTCTCTCCTACGTAGGAGGTGTTCACGCGCGGGCGAGAGGAAAAATGAAGAGAAGAAGAAGCTTTTGGTGGTGAATGCTAAAAAACACTAGTCTTTGGTCATTATTAATTAAAACGTTTCGTCGTCAAAGAACATCTCGCGCTTAGCTAAGTATGGCACCGAATCCGGGTTGTATACCCAAGCGACCAATGCACCGTTGGAGCTATGAATCGTGAGTTCTCTCGTATCTTCGGTCCCGTCGACGGGGTCGTTGTACGCTTGGATAAATTTACTCATCGGTTCGATGAATGTCTCTCTGGCGTGTTCTTTCAAACCTTCCGCGGACATCATGTACTTTACGAATGCAGACGCGCGTTTAGAAATTTTTTCGCATTCTCCTGGGTTTGATTTCGCCCAATTCAATTGCTTGTCTAAATCCGACAAGTCTGTGCTCACCGGAATGTAATGTTTCCACGCCTCGATTTTGCCATAAAACGAATCTTTCATTGGAGTTTCGTGATGAAAGAGAACCCCAGGCATGCCCATGGCCCAAAACGTTGTCTTCCACGAGGTCCCACCGCCACCGCCGAGATCCAGCAAGTACTTGTACTGCGCGTAATCGCATGCCGTTTTCGTTTCCTTAGAAAATGTGGGGAGCGTATTTTCAATACACAACGTCGGCGGCGCGTTTGGGTTGGAATCTGTGAATTTAATGTCGTAATCGTCTTGGTTCACCGCCGCGTGAACAACCGCGCGTAAGCGTGGTGGTAGGCGATCGTTAAACGCTTTCCCGCTGTTACTCCCAGAATTAAGAATGGCGTTTACGATGTCTCCAGCGATCGCACCGCAGAGATTGTGATTGTCTAAAAACTTCGTTCCGCTCGTCGTTCCTACAGACGGGTACATCTCCAAAAACGGCCAGTCGCTCCCTCGCCAAAACATCTTCGGTATCAAACTATCAAACGAAGCCGTACTTTCTGTAAACATTTTATCTTCCTTACACTGTCCTGGACTACTGAACCACTCGCACTGACCATACTGCTCCGGCGCAAATGCGTGAGCTATGCACGGTGTAAATGGCAAAGTTGGCGCCTGGATCAATCCGGAAATCTTCGAAGAATCTTTTGGCACGGTGCCAAACGAAAATATCGGCGCTTTACTCTGTCCACATCCGCTCGCGCTATCGACGCATGCGTTTCGAGGGTAATCCTGTGTCGCCCACCCGAAGTGGATAGGTTTGTCCACGTCCGAAAACTCTGCTTTCATGACCGCTTTTATAAACATATCTGCCCCTGTTGAACGGTCATCGAGACTTTGTGCCCCAGATGGTGTAATCGTCCAAGATTGGCCATTTTCTTTCGACCCTCCCCATTCAAACACGTGCATCGGCATTCTCATTTGCTCCGGTTGCGTCAAGTCCCTCGCTTCCAACACGTCCTCGTACGATATAGACGACGGCGCTTGCCAATCAAAATCAAACGAAGAACGGCTGTCTTCTCTCACTGAATCGAAGCTGCTCTTCAAAAACGATCCCATAGCGACTAAGGCGCACCCACCAACCGTAATCATAAACATGGTGTTGCAAAACACTTTCGCAGTTATCCCGTCCTTTTCCTCTAAATCCTCGGCTTTATTCAGACCATCATTTCTACTCCTACTTCTCTTCGACGACGAAGACGACGATGCCAACAAGCTTTCTCGCTCTCGATTCGAGCCTATTTCATTTCTATACCGCGTTGTCATTTGTTCTCTATTATTCTCCCTCTTTCTCTCAACAAAGAAGAAAAAAGGGTGTCGTTTTGCGGGGGGGGGCTCTTTTTAATTGGAAGTGCGCGCGGCCTCCTTTTTTACTGCCGATGGGTGTTGTCCACAGAACGAGAGAGAAAAAGAAAAACAAGCGCGCCAAAAGCGTTTGTTCTCTCGCGCAAAAGGGTAAAAGTGGCAAGAAAGCTCCTCTTCTCGCGTCGGTCGATCGCTGTGTGATGTGTTGTTTTCAATGCGAGGTAAATGAACACAGGCAAAAGCGCGCGCGCGATTATTTTGAAGTACGAGTGAATGAATGAGTGAAAGCTTCTTGTGTGTTTTTGTCGACTCAAAAAAAGAAGCAAAAAACCACAAACAGAGATGAAAAACCGGATATTCCTTACAACGTGATAAAAAGCACTTGATGCATTATTAATGCCATCATCAAAATCTAAATGAGCAGCCGAAGTGGTGGTGGCGCGATATTATTAATCTCCTCATCGGGCGCGTTGTTCTCGAGAAGCCCCTCTACTACCGCGACGAGGACGAGGACGAGGACGAAGACGAGGACAAAGTTTGTTCTTCTTCAACGTTGTTGTTTTCATCATCAAAATCATCATCGAAAAGAAATGGGAAACAGGGCGACGAGGACGGCGAGAACGAGAACTGGTTGTTCAACCATGAGGGCGTCGGCA